>Ga0209454_1000138_pt1 | contig 48167 bp, 41 predicted proteins | sample WorMetHERISLAND1_2_FD_187400 | JGI IMG/M metagenome (GOLD analysis project Ga0209454, IMG submission 187400) | Marine gutless worms symbiont microbial communities from Max Planck institute for Marine Microbiology, Germany - Olavius geniculatus... | ecosystem: Host-associated > Annelida >... | reverse complement strand
GGGCAGATCCTCATGTTCGATACCCTTTAACCGTTTGGCAATAACAGCACCACCTGCGACAGCCGCGGCAGCTCCTGCGCCTGCGAGGCCGAGCTTTAGAAACCTGCGGCGGCCGGGATTTGTTCTAACATTACCTTCGTCGTTTTTTTCTGGCTGGTTCATTGGATTGATCCTAATCTTTGAATGGTGGTTGAAGTTCTTTTCCTAAACCGCTGGTGTCTGTTCACTGATAATCATCACATCGAAGCTGGTGCCTTCTATATCAGTGAAACAAGATTTTATTTGACTTCAGGTAACTCTTCAGCAATGAATGCCTGGTAACCGGCCTCAATTCTTTCTTCGAATATGAAATACTGAAACACTCTTCTGTAGGGCAATTTTTGACTTAATTTTTTGAAATATAACCGCCTGGACTCAAGATCCTCAGCCTGTATCTCCCGTATCTCACTCATCATTTCTTCAGCCTTGCTATCCGAAAGGTTCTCGCGTTCCTGCATATACTTTTTAAGCAAAACACTATATCGGTTAAAAATGTATATCCTGTTCTTCTCGTAATCTTCATATAGAGGCCAGAATACGGCGCCTTCTTTCCCTGCCAGCTGTATCGTTTCTTTAACAAGCGCTCTATTCCCGGCCAGCAATTGGTCCAAGTCCAGATTCGGCGCGGTCTCAGCTAAAAGAGGGCCCGCCATCAGGAATAAAAAAAATGGTAGCATCTTCGCTAGATTTTTCACAAACGGCCTCCTCTTTTGAAAGCTAATACAAAAAACCAAAAATTAGATTCCTCATTAAAAAGCGTAAAAAAAACGCATCCGCAGAATGTGCTCATCGGCCGTAAAAGCCGTACTTGCGTTGTTTCTACCCTGCTGCAACAAATAGCGTAATTGGACGCGCCAGGTATCGGAGAAGGTTGTGCCAAGGCCGATGTCATACCGAATGCGATTAATGAAAAGGGGCTTTTCTAAATCCGCGAAGGGCTCTATCGAGCCCGTCACATAGATGCCATCTTCGAATAGGATTTTGTAATTCGGTGATCTAAAACCCAGCTGGTAGCGGGAGCGCACCGTAAAATCAGAATCGTTTTCGCCTTCAGTCTGCCAGATCATGCGTTCTTCCAATCGCAGGTAATGATGGAAGACGTAGTTTCCAACCGTCGGCCCAACGAGTCGAAGGCCCTGCCAGGGGCCGATTTCGAAGGTATCCTCCTCATCGTCTATAAAGGTCTGAAAAAACCGGATCCCGCCGTGGACAGTAAACCAGGGTTTGACTCGATAACGAATCGAAGGGCGAATATACAGCAGGGTGAAATCGTTGTCGTCCAGCTTCCCCCAGCGAATCCCTTGGTCGCCATCGTAGCGCCAGCCATCGGCAAATCTATATATGGTGGTGATATCGGACCAGATTTGGAAGTCTGCACCACGGGATGACTTCATAGCCATCGGAAGAACTAAAAAAAAAACCAGGATAGTAATACCTGTACGAAATCTTTTCATCTGCTATTCTAAAACACTGTGGAAAAACACCGATACAAACTGCTATAGCGCCAGGGCCGCACCGAATACCACAAAGGCTACCTGCTCGCCGGACGCCGTCAGCACGACCTGGCCGGTTTCTTCTGAAATGGCCATGGTCCATCCAAGGCCGTCGCGCATTTTCTCATAACCGTCTTCGGCGCCCTGCAAAATCAGCTTGCCATCGATGATTTCCTGGCGCTCTATCCTGGTAGCCGGGATATCATCGCCGGCTGCTGCAGGCAGAATGATCTTTTGCTTGAAATCTATTTTTAAAAATTGCGGCAGTTGAATCGTCGCCGGCTTTACCTCACGGCACGAGCCTTCAGGCGTGCATTCGATTGCCCGAATTACCGATATCAGCAAGGGTTTGCTGCCATCGAAGTCCTCGGCCCTAATAGCTGAAGTCGGTGCCAACCTAACCGCAATACATGTGTACAGGATCCAAATAACTTTCTTCATCACTAACTCCGATCTCAATTGAGAGTTATTCGTTATCGGTTATTGGATTAAATGGAACGGTATCCCAACCCGGCAAAGCCGGAATTGAAGTTTGAAAATTAGATATTGAATATTTATGGTTCGCCTCGATTCGACTGAGCTCATCGCAGGACGGCAGATCTATTATATTTGCCACCCATTGTCACAAATCTTGTGCAAACATGATTTGATTTGAAAATATAGACGCTAATCTTATATTTTGCCTATCGGATGGTTATTATTCATATTGATGATCGTCTTCATATTGGATTGAACCGATCTGGGACATTGCCTGCTAATCTATTTAAATACCCGAATTGACCTGAATAAGTATTTACTATTACCACAACGTTCCATCACTCCAATATTCCAGCACCCCATCACTCCATCACTCCAACACTACATCACTCCAACACTCCATCACTCCAATACTCCATCACTCCGATACCCCAGTACTCCAGTACTCACAAAAATCAACAACTGAGCCCCTTAAAGAGCCAATCCCCGATGACTCCTCTGAGTAGAAATTCACTATTTCACCGTATACCCGCGACCTTCAAGGCAGGCAGCATGAGCACGGTTGTACTCGTTTCGCCGTTGCATGTATTGATTGGCCTGCTCCTGCTCCCATTGTTTACGCTGCTCTTCGGCTTGCCGGTTCTGACTTGAGCTGCGCATACCACCGATGGCGCCGCCGGAAAGGCCGCCGATGGCTGCCCCTTTTCTAGCGCCTTTGCTGCCCCCGGCAATCCCCCCGATTACCGCACCACCGGCACCGCCAAGCACGCCACCTTTAACCATACTGCCGCCCACGCTTTTCTTCTCCTGGGAGGGCGGCGGAGAGGTGGCTGTGGGTGTTTGCATGGGATCAAAACCGGTCTGGCCCTTGGCCCAAATGTAGCACTCGTATTTGTCCTTTTCCATCTGATCGTTGCTCTGGCCCTTGGCAGGATATACGATCAGGTCCTGGCCCGAGGAAGGCGCAGTTAAAATGAATATAACCGCACCCAGTACCATCAATAATACTTTATAGTTCATGTCACTTCCTTTTTTACGACGATACCAAGGCTGTAACGCTGTCGTTAGAATATATCTAAATGATTGATCAACACGAGCAGATTAGTCCAAAAATTCGATGCTTCTGAGATAAGCACCTGCTTTTCCCCCGTCTTTGGCTTTGGTGGTATCAATGGCCAGTGCAACGCCGGAGATCGGCGGAACTTTATTTCTTTTGAATTCTTGTTTAAATGCAGAGACCAGGTCATACTCCGATGTCACTAATTCGCCCGTTTTTGGATTTCCCAGACAAACATACCTTCCGCTTTTCTTGAAATATCGCCCCACATAACTCTTGCCGACAACTTCTTCACGCCCGAGAAAAAAGCCGATAAAGTATGGAGAGTTGGGTATCAATAAGTGCCCGCTCGACACTTTGTCATAACCGAAGAATACAATTACTGTCAGGGTTTCGTTATTGACATTTTTTTCCCAGGATGCGCCCTCGGGATATTTGTTAATTCCCCACTCGAGTCTAATGGAGGAGAATTTATCCAGATCAACGCCTTCGTTGACCATAATTCCGAACATGGCTTTTTTGGCTCCCAGGACCAACCCGTTCTCATTGACATCCAGGTCGAGCTTTTTGCGATCCTGAGCATCTCGTTCAAATTTAAATCCTTTTTCCTTAAGCCAGCTATCGATAGGGCCGCTCTTATAATCTGAAAAATCTAATAAATAATTTACTGTTTGAAGCGTTTTAGTCGTTGTTCTTTTGTCTCCGTTCTCACAGTAGCCAGTCCCTGAAAATACCAATAGGACGATCGTCCAGGTTGGAAGAACACGGCAAATATTCAGCTTGATTTTATTCCCCTTCCTAAGCACAGTTCGATTCCTTCTAGTTCCTTCCGTAGCATTTATTTACACGACCAACCTGCGCACAGGAATAAATCCCGCCCGTACCGGTTCGGTGGGTTTGAGTTTGTAGTGGCAGGGTTTATCCCCGCCAACACGGCATGCAAAACCGCTATGACCGCGGAGTTCAATTACCTGCTTACAAAAGAAAGAAGCAAAGGCTGTTTCAGTTAATCCGATAATACCCTTCCGGCCAAACATTTCCGAGAATGCACTTAGTTACTGCATCTTATGCCCGGATTGCCGACGGCCTTAGGCTTCAATTATGGATCGCGGCCTTCTATACAATCCATTGACTGCTAGAAGAAATAGCGAAAACCGGTCTCGAATGTAAAATCTCGATCGCCGCTGTCCTTTGCGTTGTCGATCCCCCAGCCCGGCTTCGCGTAAAAAATATACCCTTCTTTTATAATTTTCCCGAGCTCCGGACCGATCCACCAACTGAATTCTGATTCCTTGAAATCATATATCGGCTGAAATTCGGTCATCAGGTAGAACCCTGCCAGGTCAAATACATGCCAGCTATCATCCCCCGGATCTTTTACATGACCCGGCATGCTTAGCGGCTGCATCCAGAACCAGCGTCCCCGGTAGCGCGAAGTATATGATCTGCTACTCTCCTTCCACACATCAAAATCATAGAAGTTCATTGACGCAACGAAGCCCAGTCCAAAGGGCGGGCTTTTCACCGGCACGTCAAATACAAACGTGATACCCGGAGATAATATCCAGGCCTCACCGCCGAGCACATCCTTGGTGGCGGTCGGCAGCGTGGTTTCAAGTACCGGGAAAATGGAAAAGTTCTTTTCACCCCCGGCATATCTCCATCGCAAACTTTCAAACTGGTGAAAAAAACGCAACCCCAGGTCTCCCATGCCGACCGTTTTGCCGCTTCTACTGAGGTCACTGAAGGGAAGATTGCCGCCGGCACCGGGCAGGCCGGCGTTGGGAGGCAGTTGGCCGTCCTCACCAAGTTCCCTAAATCTTTCGAATCCCTCAACGTCAGAATAGTCCATCCTTCTTGCCATTGGCCATTCATAAGTCATCGCGAACTTGGGGTTGAAAGCGAACATGCCGAAAAGTACAAGTTCGTCGATTTCAAGATCGTTTTCCAACTTGGTATGACGATAGTATGGCATGAACTTGGGACGAAAATCGCGGGGATCAGTCCCGGTTTCATCTGCATCCTCGTCCAGCTCTGCCCTCTTTTGAGCAATTTCCCTCCCGGCTTCCCTTATCTCTTCATCGGTTACCTGATCTTCAGCCTGTGCCAGAAGCAAAGACTGCTCGTTGTCGACCGCTGCAGACAGCCACGTTTGGGTGAGCAGACCTGGCTGGTTGAATCGCGGAATAGGGCCGGTAGCACCTGAATTTTCCGCGCCTATTCGATGATTTCCCGGCTGCCCGGCGCCGACGGCACTGCCCGCAGGAGCCAGCATGGCCAGCATAAAAATCGACGGTAACAAGATAGCATAAAAAAATCGTTTCATCGTTCTTCCTCCTGTTTAGATCCAGTTTTTCAGAAAGTGTCATCTGCACTTTCTTTTAAGCCTAATTTGATCATGCGGCGTATGCTCCGTCTGTCCGGGCATGGTTTCCCAAATCCGTAAAGGAAACTTCCGCATCATCGTGTACTCTTTTCACCCCCTTTCGCAGCAAATTGAAGCCTATCGATTTTCATCTACTTTTTATTCAATTCATACGGTTCAATCCGTATTTCTCCCAGCAGATCCAGGCCCGCGATCTTCCAGGCGCCATCCAAACCGCAATGGTTCGGTTATCGATCCGGTGACCGGCTTGCGGCGTGGGGCGCTATCTCATTCCTTGCCGGTTACTTAAAGGTCTTCAAGTCGATGCCATATTTTTCAGCGTGCTCTTTCACCATCCGACCCTCGGCATCCGAAACGTCCCACCCGCCGCTCAGGATTTTCTTCGAGTACATATTGACCGGCGGCTTGGTGCGGGCAGGCGGCGGCTCGAGCGCGGGCACCGACCAGGCGTCATCGGTGATTACGGCCATTCGTTCGACGATCTCATTGCGCCGGATGTTCCAGACCATGTTGTCCGTGGCCATCGACAGCGGACCGCTGTAGGTCTGGCGCACAGCATCGTAAATATCGTAGCGGGTACCTTCCTCGTTGAAAAAGTGATATGCCACTGCCTGGCGGGGGTTGACGGCGCTCATGACTTTACCAAAAGCGGGCGGCGAAGTATGGATACGGGTCGCGACACGCAGGGCTACTGTCGGCGCCTGCCCGTAGTATTTGACCATCAATTCCGGCGTCGGGAAGCACTCATGAACAACAAGATCCGCGTTAACGGCATGTTTGATGAACCATTTATTCGGAAAGGTGTCCCCGCCGAACACGAACCTGTAACCGTTCCATTCGAGGGCAAAGCTCACCGGGCCGTCAGCGATGTGGATTGCGGGCCAGGAGCGGATGATCACGCCGTTTTCCTGGTAGATGATCTTGTTTTCGAGCCTGTAATCGAACTCGTTGACCTCGATCTGGCCCGGGGTGGGATTGAGCACTGCGTTGCGTGTCTCCCAATCCCAGGCGTAGTGCTTGTAAAAGCCCTCGATGGCGGCCTTGGTGCCGAGCTCGGGCTTCTTCCCCGAAGGCCCCCAGACTCTAAGCGGACCGCTCCTGCCGGCGGTCCAGCCGCCGGCCCACAATACAGGAAGGTCGCCGAAGTGATCGGTGTGCAGATGCGAAATGAAGACCTTGTCGAGGTAGTCATACGGAATCATGTAGGCGGCGATATTGCTCATTGATCCCGTGCCGATATCAAACAGAAACTTGTCGCCGTTGCCGAGCTCCGCCAGCCAGCATGTTGCTGCCTGTCCGTGACGCGCCGCCGGCATCCCCGTACCGCAGGCTGTAACCCGCATTTCATCCGGGTCTAGCTCTTCGGTTCCGGGGTAGTACAGGTAGCGGTCCGGTGCAGTGCCGGTGGGGGATTTAACTTTGCCACCGGCGGCCTCTGCTTCGCGAGTCAAGGAAAGTATTTTGCCTGAATGGCCGCTGTAAATGCCTATCAGGTAGCCGCAGACCAGAGCGAATACTGCAACCAGTCCAATCGCTATAGTTACTGTTTTTCCATTCATTGTTATCTCCTTTCTATTTATGAGCGGGCAATCAGATTGATACTGAAGCCGACGAGAAAGATGACGATAATCTGCACGGCTGTTTTAGACATGGATTTACCCCCACCTCCAATCAACTGCGCCTCTTGCGCTCTTCATCAAAAGTTTGAATTTCGGCCGTCAGGCGGTTTATCTCGTCCCTGGGCCTCACTCCTTTCAGAGGATAGGGCCGCATAATCCTTTCGATGTGGTCATCTAATTGGTTGGCACCTTAACGTTGGTTCCGTTACGCTTGTTGAAGCCGTCATAGATTCGCTTGATCAGATCCGGCATCGGTTCCTTGCCGCTCTCGTTGAACTGGGTAAACAGGCTCTTTTTAGGAGGATCCCTTTTCATCGGACGGGTCGGGTTCATCGGCCAGATCTCATCGTCGACCGCGGCCATCCGAATTCGGATATCCTTCTGGGTGACATTGAAGACCATGTAGTCAGCTGCCATTGCGAGGGGCCCATCGTAGGTCATACGTACCTGCTCGAGCATCACCGGCAGTGTGTCGTGGTCGTTGTAAAAGTGATATGCGACCGCAAGCCGCGGTTTTGTCATGGCCATGATCTTGCCGAACTGCTGGGGTGACGTGTGCTTGAAAACGGAGAGGCTCAGAGCAAGTGGCGGTGGGTACTTCTGCTTGTCGAGCAGGATCTGCGGTGATGCAAAGCATTCGTGAATGGAAATGTCTGCGTCCTTGGTGTGTTCGAGCCACCACTTATTGGGGAACGTGTCGCTGCTGTAACAGAACTTCAGTCCGTTCCATTCGAGAATGAAGCTGGTGGCGCCGTCCGTCACATGGATCGCCGGAATCGAGCGTATCGTGACACCGTTCGCTTCATAGATGACCTGGTTTACTCCTTTGTAGTCGAACTCGATCACTTCGATTTGATCGCCACGGATGTCCAGGAGACCCCTCAGGGTGACTGCGTCCCAGTGGAGCATGCGACGCAGACCGTCGATGGCGTACTTGGTTCCCATCTCGGGGGTGGCGCCGCTCGGCCCCCAGACGCGGAGCGGAAACGTGCGGTTCATCTTCGTACCGCCGATCCACAGCGCGTCGAGATCGCCGAAGTGGTCCATGTGGAGGTGTCCGATGAACACCTTGTCCAGGTAGTCCATCGGAATCTTCATGGCCGAGAGGCGCTGGACAGAGCCATAGCCGAGATCGAACAGGAACTTGTCTCCATTGCCGAGCTCGACCAGGAAGCAGGCCGAGGCCTGCTTTGGTCGCACGGTGGGCTGCCCGGTGCCCAACGCCACGACACGCATCTCATCCGGACCAAGCGCCTCGGTACCGGGATAATAGACATCTTGTTCCGGAAGCGGCTTGGTCGGGGATATCCGGGGAGGTGCTTCCTTGCCGGCAGCCTCCGCCTCTTTGACCAGAACCGGTCCCTGGCCGCTCTGGCCTTTGATGCACCCCGCAATGTAAGCCGCTGACAACGCAGCTAGTGACACTAGACAGATTCCAACAATAGTAAATTTCTGTTTCATTTTTTCCTCTTTTCGTTCATTCTTGATGAATTTATGTGACTGAAATAACCAACAAGACATCCCTTTGTTTCTATAGCGACATCAATTGTTCGGAATCTAAAACAACTGCATCCGATCCAGCTGAATTCAGGATTCCCCTATGCGGTTAGCCAGAAAGACCAAGTTGAAGGCATGCCATCTATCTTATCCCCCTCCCTCGATCCCTCCCGCCAGTCGAAGATCCCGAGTTCTTTTCGGGGGAGAGGAAGTGAGTGCCGGTTACTTGGGCTCTGTAGATATCCGAGTTCCCCTATTCGATTTCCGATTCCTGGTTTCCTGTCTCATTTCCTGCTGATAACTGCCTCAATCGCTTCCATCCCCTCCGTCTTGGAAATGGTGTCAATCTTGATTTCGGGAGGCTCATTGCACAGATCCATCAATGACAGAATGATGCGATACGCATCAGATTTGATGTGGTGCTCGAGGCTCTCCCGGGATTCCCACTCTTCCACAAGCAACACGGTGTCCGGATCATCCAAACTCTTAAAAAATCCATAGCTGATGCATCCGGGCTGCACCTTTGTCGGTCCGGCGATCAAACTCGCAGAGTTCAGAAATGTCTCACGCCGCTTAGCAGTCACCCTCATCCGTAACGTGACAATGATCATCAGTCGCCCCAATCGTTACGCTATGTCGTATAGCGCCGGTCACAACGCTTGTGCCGGAATCACTCGGTTGCAGTAATGCGATCAAATCAAATAGTCATAGGATCATTTGGCTGATCTTCAGATCCCTGTTCTTCTGAAGCTATTATGGCTTGTAGGTATTGTGCGGGAACTTTTGGATCATGCCCATATGGCTCCGCATTACGTTGTTCAATGGCTGAATAAGCCACAATAAGGGATAAACCTTGCCGTACTTTTCACCCGGATCGCGGGTGATGTTGTATGTCTCGAATTGAGGCAGTCCGCCGCCGACGCTACCTCCCATAACCGCTTTAAAGTCGCCGACTCTAACCGCGCCGATTTTGGCGCCACTGTAGTGCACCATGTAATCCCGGCGGCTGTGCCCTTCACCGTTCAGCAGCAGCGCTGTTTGGTCGATCCCGTCCGTAACACGGTCCGGGTGGAATACTGGAATGGTGGAAGAATGGAATATCGGTAATCGAAAGCGGAGGTTGGTCTGATTCTATAAGCCTAGCCGTGCGATCCTTATAAAATTGATCCCAATAAAATTGATCCCATCGAATAAACTCAGTCCTCCGCAATCGGACCTTCGACATTCCAACATTCCTGAATTCCATCATTCCATTCCCGCTTTTAGCAGGATTCACTGCCCAGCCTATGGTTCCCGACGTACCCAGTGGGCCAGGTTTTCTGCACCAAAATAAATTTCTATTCCGGCTTGTTCACCGTTATGGCAACAGCGACGGTGTATCGCGCTACTACCTGATCTCCGACCTTGACCTTTTCCATGCCCGGCGCTTGTTCATGGACCCTAAGGGTTCTGGATATGCCTTCCGGACCCTTCAGCGTCACCATGCGCGTGTCATAGTTGATGTCTTGCACAGTTGCAGTGATTACCACTGTATCCGCTGCTGCTATTCCCGGCTTTCCGCCGCGCGGCGCCAACGTAACTGCTGCACTTTCTTTGACTGAAGGCTGGGCGCCATCATGTCTTTGTACATAGAGCGCGACTGATTCCAGGACCTCGGCATTGACTTTATCACCGACTCTGACTTGATTGAAATTTCTAACGCTTTCATCGGCATCCAATTCAAACACCTGGCCCTCTGGTCCTCGGAGCCACACCACCCGGCTGTGGTAATCAATCGCCTCGACGGTAGCAGTTACCTTTGTCAGATTGGTCACCAGAATACCCGGCTTGTCAGGGCTCGCGGTATCAGTTCCGGCGGTTTTAGGACTGGCGGTATCAGGGCTGGTGGCACATGACATGAATGAAGCAGAAATAAGCATGACCATGAAAATCAATGCTAACTTTTTCATTTTAATCCCCCCCTCTTTATTTTTGTGGACGTATTGGAATCACCAAGTAGGTGGTAGTAATGGCGTCACCAAATTGCAGTATCTACGAGCCGGAGGCTCAGGAGCCTTGAGTTTTCAAAACGAAATACAATGATTTGGTTAAATGAAAAGGGAGCAAAAATGATGCCGGAAAGAGATTGGGCCGGATGAATACATAACTTATTTAAATTATTATTTAAAAATTATTTGGTAGATAAAAAGCGGTAGGCAGATCTGTCGATATTTCGGAACAATGACGATATTTCGGCAAAACGACGGTTTTTTTCTCAATGGGGAGGAGGCCCAAAAATGGGGAAAAAGCGAGGTTAGTTCGGACGTACGATGCCTAATTTTTTCATTTTGGAATCAAGGGTGGTTCGTTTTAATCCCAAAAGCTTGGCGGCACCCTTTTCGCCGCTCACGCGCCAGGATGTCTTCTTCAGCACATCGATAATATGATTGCGCTCGACCGCTTCAAGCTTAAGGTTTCTGGCTGCATTAAGGGTTGGATCGACCGGCGGAATCAGTTTCAACGTTTTGCTATTACTGATAATCATAGCATTCTCAACAACATTTCTGAGCTCTCTGATATTGCCGGGCCAGGGGTACTGCTGCAGTGCATCCATACTTTTTTGAGGAATTTTCTCGATGGTTTTTCCCATGGATTTTTCAAATTCCTTGACAAAGGCCCAAACCAGCAAGGGGATATCTTCAATTCGGTCCCGCAGGGATGGAACGGTGATGGAAAATACGTTCAAACGGTAGTAGAGATCTTGGCGGAATGTACCATCCGATACAGCCTTTGCGAGGTTCCGGTTAGTGGAAGCAACGATTCGAACGTCCACACTGAACGTCTGGGGATTACCGAGTCGCTCGAACGTCCCCTCCTGTAGGACGTTCAGAAGTTTGGCCTGCAACTCCAAAGGTAATTCACCGATTTCATCCAGGAAGATGGTTGATCCGTCGGCGATCTCAAATCGACCGATTTGTTTGTTTAGGGCGCCGGTATAGGCGCCCTTGTCGCGCCCGAAAAGTTCACTTTCAATCAGAGTAGCCGGCAGGGCCGCGCAGTTTACCTTAACCATCTGTCGATTTCGGCGTGAGCTTAGTTTATGGATGGACCGTGCTAACACCTCCTTACCGGTGCCCGTTTCCCCGAGAATGAGCACCGTGGAATCGGTTCCTGCCACCTGCTCGGCACTGCTCAACATTTTCATGACAGGTTTACTTTTACCGACGATTTCTCCGTGGCTGTGATTGACTTCAACTTCTTCGCGCAGATAGATGTTTTCTTGCTCCAGGCGGTCCTTTAACTGTTCAATCTCTTTCAGTGAACTTTGCAGTCCTTCTTGAGCTCGTATACGTACGATTACCGTACCGACTATGTTGGCTACAATCTTCATTCTATCCACGATTACCGGGGGATAGTCGCGGGGTTGATCGACGGTGTCCAACCCGAGCATTCCCAAACATTTGCCTTCTGTAGTGACGGGCACAACCACACCCGAATTAATTCCGTCTCGCTCAAGTCTTTTTCGCACTTCCTCTGCATCTTCGGGCAGATTGACCAATCCCGGGCCGGCGTTGACGACCTTTCCCGAATAAAGCTGTCTTACGAGCCAGGGTGCTTCAGCGGCAAGGTCCAATTCGAATAAATAAGGCTGGATCTCGATGCCCTCATCCACCCAATAATTGGTGTGATACAAGCTTTTCCCGTCAGGCGTGAACTGCGCCAGGAAAGCCCGCTCGGATTTGAGAAACCGGCCAAGAGCTTGAAGCGTTATATCGATTGATTCTTTGAACCGGTCCGAGCCGATTTGTGCAAGATTCGTCGCAATACCTGCGATCAGCCTTTCAAACTCGAGCTGCTCACTGAGCGTCTGTTCGACCTGTTTATTTTCTGTAATATCGAAGGAAATACCGCCCAGAAGCTTTTTCCCGGACCCCAGGTTGATCGGAAATTTGGTGTCTTTAAACCAGCGCCCCGTCCCTTGATCTTTAATAAGATGTTCTTCAGCTAACCGAATGATGTTTTCATTCAATACCTTGTGATCAAGTTCAACCAGCCGGTCGGCTATTTTGGGCGGGAAAAGATCGTGGGTGCGGGAACCGATAAATTCTTCGGGTTTCATTCCTGCGACTCCGGCCGCAAATCGGTTGCAGTAAAGGTGCACATCGTTTTCATCTTTGATATAGATGGCCGCCGGCGTATTTTCCATAAAGGCCCGGAATCGCTCTTCGCTGTCTTTCAGGTTGATTTCAAGTTTTTTGCGTTCAGTAATGTCTGTGGCGATGACGACTGCAGTGGGTTTTCCGCCGACATTAACGAAAGCGGATACTGAATCTGCCGTGATAACCATTCCGTCTTGCCTGATCAACGAGATTTCAGCAGTGAGATTATCCCTGCCGTTTTCGAGCCGAGCGATGCGGTCTGTGACCATCTGTTTTGACTCCGGAGCAATAAAATCCATAACCGGTTTCCCAACCAACTCCTCAGGATTGGTAAAGCCAAGCATCCTGACACCTGCCGGATTGACGAAAGAAATGCGTCCATTCTGAATGGTAATGATTGAGGCAGGTGATGACTCAACGATCGAATGATAGCGTTCTTCGCTTTCAGCCAATGATGTTGTGCGTATCTTTACCTGCTGATCAAGATGCTCACGCAGGCGGCTCAGTGCTAGATGCGTATCGACCCGGGCCAACACCTCCTCTATTTGAAACGGCTTAGCTATAAAATCCACGGCGCCAACAGTGAACCCCTTGACTTTATCTTGCAACTCATCCAAAGCACTTAGAAATAGAATCGGTATGGTGGATGATTTCTCGTCCGCTTTTATTTGTCGGCATACTTCAAAACCATCCATCCCGGGCATTCTGACATCCAGTAAAATCAATTCCGGCGGTTTGTTTTCAACAACGGTTAAAGCCATTGGACCGTCAGGAACACCCCGCACCTCGTATCCCTCCTCGGTCAGCATGGAGGACAGGGTATTCAGGCTCGACAAGTCATCATCTACAATAAGGATGTCCCCTTTGTAGGAATCAGTTTGAGTATTAACCATCCTTATTCTCCTTTTCAGTCAAAGCGATGACAGTAGAGAACTGATATTGACTGACAAGATCGGATAGGGCCTCCGCCACATGAACAAAATCCGGCGGTATTTGTTGCATTAGCTCGAGCAGTTTTTTTGATGCTGCACCTTTTGCAGCCTCGTTAATCCGTTGAACCAGGTCTTTTGGTAAATCGACCAAATCGGTTGAAGTCAGGGCCGGTTTCACCGGTTTTTCCACCGGTGTTTCAAAGTCTTGATAAATATAGCGAACACCCAGATATTGCGCCATCTTGTTAAAAACCTCTTCTTCCAAGAAGGGTTTCCGCACAAAGTCATCGCAGCCCGCTGCCAGAAAGTTCTCCCGGTCTTCTTCATAGGCACTGGCAGAAAGGGCAATGATGGGAACCTTTTTGATTTTCGATTTTGGATCGCGGATTTTGGATTGATCTTCCTGATCCCTAATTTGTTTTGTCGCTTCTAAGCCGCTCATGACCGGCATTCGAATATCCATCCAGATCAGATCCGGTTTTTGAATATTATATTGTTCAATCACTTCCTGACCATTGGTCGCTTCGATGACGTTGAATCCCGCATTTTCAATGAGCTGTCCCAGCACGAACCGGCTGTCCGGCTTATCTTCGGCAATCAGTATGCGGAATTTCGGTTGTCCCGGCTCAAGTCCGATTACGCGGCGTGTTAATGAAATTACCCTGGTTTCGGATTCGTCAACGATTTCGACAGGTAATTCTACAGTGAAAATGGATCCTTGCTGTGGTTGACTCTTAAAAGAGATGCTTCCTCCCATAAGTTCCGCATAATGACGGCAGATTGATAATCCCAAACCTGCGCCTTCACTGAATTTCGCGGCCTCCATAACCTGTGTAAAGTGTTCAAAGATGTTATGCTGATTTTCGGGACTTATACCAACCCCCGTGTCTTCGACTTTAAACTGAAGATTTACGACTGATGACTGATCACTGACAGCCGGGGGCTGACTAATGGCCCTCAAGGTTATAGTTCCGGCTTTGGTGTACTTGATGGCATTATCCAAAAGGTTGCCTAGAATCTGGAGTATTTTGGTCTCATCGGATCTGATATATTCCGGCAGGTTCGGATCATAATCGACACTTAGTTCTAAGCCTTTCTTCTCTGTGCGAGGGAGGATCAATTCCTCTACTAAGGTAAGGGTACTCTTGAGACTAAAAACGCTTTTGTTGAGGGCTAAGCGCCCGGCCTCGATGCGGGATATCTCGAGCACGTCGTTGATAAGACCTAAGAGATATTCACCACTGCGGGAAAGAATTCCCAAATTATCTTTGTATTTTTCAGGAAATCCGGTGTCCCGGGCCATCAGTTGTCCAGTGCCTAAAATGGCATTCAGCGGCGTTCGCAGCTCATGGCCCATGTTGGCGAGAAATATGCTCTTCGCCTTGTTGGCCGCTTCGGCTTTTTCTTTGGCTATTTCTAGGTCGCGGGTTCGCTCGGCGACCTGGGTTTCCAGGTGACGCTCCCGACGCCTGGCACTCTGCCGCTGCCACACAAAGCCACCCACTACCAGGCCAGCGAGCAACAGGAGCATACCAAATCGGAACCACCAGGTCCACCACCACGGCGGGGTGACGGTGATCTTGATCGAAGTCCCTTCTTCATTCCAGACCCCATCATTATTGGAGCCGATGACCCTGAACATGTACTGGCCCGGATCTAAATTCGTGTAAGTGGTAAAACGGCGGGTGCTATCCACCTCGTTCCAATCATCTTCAAAACCCTCCATTTTATAGCGATACCGGTTCTTCTCAGGAGATTGGTAATTCAACGCCGCAAACTTGAAGGAAATAACTCGATTCAGGTAAGATAGGGGCAAGTGATCGGTTTCGACAATGGATTGCTTCAACACCGAATCACTACCGATAGGGAGAGGCTTATTTGACAATTGAAAGTCGGTGATCACAACGGGTGGGATGTGCGGATTATCCTTGATGTGATCTGGATAGAAGGCATTGAACCCATTGGGTCCCCCAAAAAACATCTGGCCGTTGCGACTTTTATAGTGAGAGCGGTAGTTAAACTGATCGCTCTGAAGTCTATCACTTGCGTCATAGTTTTTAAAGGTTTCCGTCTGAGGATTAAATTTTGACAGCCCCTGAGCGGTGCTGAGCCAGAGATTTCCCTGTTCATCTTCCAATATCCCGCGCACTGAGTCACTGGGCAGGCCGTCCTTCTCTCCATAACGGATAAAATGTCCCCTTGTTCGATCGAATTTGTTAAGCCCGCCGCTATTCGTGCCAATCCAGAGGGCGTTTGCACGGTCTTTATAAATTATGACAATACCATTGTGGCTCAAGCTGCTCGGATTATCAGGGTCGTGTTGGTATCGCCTGAAAGTCTCTGTGTTCCGGTCAAACCGATTGAGACCGCCGTTCATCGTGCCAATCCAGAGCGCTCCTGTTTGATCTTCATGAATTGACATAACATTATTGTGGCTCAAGCTGTTTGGATCAGCAGCGTTGTGTTGGAAATGTGTAAATCTTTGTGTTTCACGATCAAATCTATTGAGACCGCCGGTCCAGGTACCGACCCAGAGGATACCTGACTGGTCTTCATAAATTGACATAATACCATCATCGCTCAGACTATAAGGATCATCAGGGTTATGCCGGTAATGGGTAAAGGTCCTGGTCTCCCAATCAAAGCGATTGAGACCGCCGCCAAAGGTTCCAATCCAGATCACGCCTGCCTGGTCTACAAAGATTGCATAGATAATATTGCTACTCAGGCTATTCGGGTCAGCAGGGTCGTGTTGGTAATGGGTAAAGGTTTCCGTCTTTTGATCAAAGCGATTTAGCCCGCCACCGTTGGTGCCGATCCAAAGCGCACCTATCTGATCTTCATAAAAGGACCAAACACCATTATAGCTAAGGCTATTTGGGTCAGCAGGATTGTTTTGGTAATGCATGAACGGCCTCCGCTCACGATCCAAACGGTTGATACCGCCGCCATTCGTGCCGATCCAAAGCGCACCTGTTAGATCTTCATAGATGGTGTAGACGGTATCGTGACTCAGGCTATTTGGGTCAGCGGAATCGTGTGGGTAGTGCTTAAAGTGCCCGGTCTCTCGATCAAAGCGATTAAGACCGCCGCCCCTGGTTCCAATCCAAAATGCTCCCGCCCGGTCTTCATAAATTGTGGTGATGTTATTTTGATTTAGGCTGTTCGGATTGGCAGGGTCGTGCCGATAGTTCGTAAATATCTCTGTTTTCCGATCAAACTGATTCAGCCCACCGCCGAACGTGCCAATCCAGAACCTACCTTTCCGATCTTCAAAAATAGCCCTAACTTTATTGTGACTCAGACTCTGCGGATCGTTGGGATCGTTCTGATAGCGGATAAAGGTCGCTGACTCGGCATCAAAGCGATTCAGCCCGCCCCCTTCGGTGCCAACCCAAAGTGCTCCCGCCCGGTCTTCATAAATGGCAAAAATTACATTATGCCCCAGGCTACGGGGGTCATCGGGATCGTGCCGGTAATGAGTGAATTGTTTTGTCTTGGGATCAAGGCGATTCAGCCCACCGCCATCGGTGCCGATCCAGAGTGTCCCACTGCGATCTTGATAGATTGAGCGAATACCGTTGTGGCTCAAGCTCTGGGGATCTTGCGGGTCATGCTGGAAGCGGATAAAGGTCTCCGTCTCCCGGACAAATTTATTCAACCCACTGCCCCAGGTCCCTATCCATATGTTCCCCATCCGGTCTTTATACAGAATCCGAATCGAATTACTACTTAGGCTACTGGGATCTTCCGAATCGTGCTGGTACACCTTAAATTCACGTCCGTCGTAGCGGTTCAATCGGTCATAAGTACCAAACCACATAAATCCTTTGTCATCCTGGACGATACCAGGAACATTGTTATTTGAAAGCCCGTGTTCGATACTGAGATGGTCGAATTTGATGGATTGTTCCTTCGGCGGACTCGGGGCGGGCTCTGAACTTGCAGCAGGGTCATAACCACTCTGAGGAGACGTCACCTGCGCTGAGGCAGATAAGGTCACTAATGTTATCGAGGCCACAAGAAGGGTCAGTAAAAACAGTTGGAGGATTGGCTTCATTTTATGAGGTCCCGCGTTTTATGAGGTCCCGCGTTATAATTTTCAAAATCTTTAAATGCCTTATCCATTACAGCCAACATCAGCTCAAAATCTTCGTGCAAATCATTGTTCATAATTTCTTTTGCGTTATTTTTTCGTGAAATGGCCCCTTTTTTCCCTGCCTAGTCCGCTGCAGCATCTCACTCCAATTACTAGACACATATTCAATCTGAAGCCCTGTTTTTTCTGCTACTAGATTCAGATACTCTACTGAAAATCCGGAAGGCTTTCCGTCCTCGAGAAAATCAGCAACACGTTGTTGACATACTCAGGAGAGTCGAACTGGCGCAGTTCCACCTTTAGCCCCTCTTCAGCGTAGAAGCCCTTCTTTACAGCCACGTAATAACCGGCAAACTGATACTGGTGGTACCACTTGAGCTGGATTGTGACGGGTTCCAGTTCAGCATCTTGCGCATGGACCGCCTCGATGCTAACGAGGCCTATCCAGCAAAAAGCCGCCAAAATGAAAAATTTTTTCATTGCTACTCTGACCTGAAAAAGTGATCAAGTTTATTATTGACCCATCCAATCTTAAAGCCCAATTGATACAAGTAATCATAATCACCCAATCTTCGACAAACAACCGGCAGAATAAACATACCTCTATGCCGGAACAACTTAGAATTCAAGTAAATCTGCCCTTGAAATGCCGACCAAAGAACTGTTGTGCTGCTTTTCCAGGATTTTGCATCATCAAATGGGAATTTTTTGTTGATCTGATGTATCTATTAAATATTTGTTGCCATAGCAACGTTGCTATGTTAACAATATATATGGAACATTTGGAGGACCGCCATGGACATATTTAAAGCTTTTCCGTTGGATAATTCCCCGGGCTATTTAATTAATCGATTGGCTGCAAAAATGAATGCCGTTCTCCACCGGGCGTTCAATTCCGCAGGATACAATATTACCGCTCAGCAGTGGGCCGTTTTAAACCGTCTCTGGGAGGAAAATGGCCTTCATCAAAGCTTACTGGCTGAACGAACCACCAAAAACCGGCATAATGTCTCCCGCATGCTGACAGTGCTGGAAAAACAAAGATTGCTCGAACGCCGTCCCGATCCTGAAGACGCCAGACTCCAAAGAATCTATCTGACCGAGAAGGGAGCGAAACTCCAAGATGTGCTGGTCCCAATCGCTCATTCAGTCATAGAAAGTATGTTCAAAGGCCTCAAGAAGTCTGATTTGGAAAGCCTGAAGCAAACCATGGATCAGTTGTCTGAGAACCTTGATTTATTAGACAGTTTCTCCATTAATTCAAATGAGTTGGAAGGCACAGTATGATAAAAATAGGAGCGCGAGAACAAAAGTGGCTTAAAGGTATCCATATATTTTTTGCCGGATTGTGGCTATGCGCCGGGATCTGTCTTTCCGCGACAATTCTTTTCATTGATGTAGATAGCGGTATGGCACTTTATGGCGTGAACCTCACGGTGAAGTTCATCGACGACTTCATCCTTGTTCCCGGTGCCCTCGGACTCACGTTGACTGCGATCGTCTATTCTACCTTTACCAATTGGGGCTGGTTCAAGCATAGATGGATCACAGTCAAGTGGTGTATCAACGCTTTCGGAATGATTCTGGGAACTTTCTGGCTGGGCCAATGGGTAAACACACTGCCGGCAGTGGCCAAAGTCGAAGGGCTGAATGCCGCAACAAACCCGGGTTATTTGCATGCCAAGTCCATGATTCTGAGTTGGGGCAGTATTCAGGCGGCAACCATCATCGCCGCTGTTTTTATCTCTACCCTCAAGCCTTGGAAAAAGAGGAAACGATCATCTACCAAGTAAGGAAAGCCTGAAATAGACTTACCACCTAAATGAACTGTCCGATTATATGGGCGTGGAAGATTAATCTCAAATAAGCTGATGACCAGGCGAAAGATTAAATCCGGGCGTCAGTGCCGCCTGCGCTATTGAGAAATGTCCGAATATCAATTTTTTAGAAATCTTTTCAGAACGACCACTTATAACAAAACGCTCTTTGCCTATCATATTTTACGAAAAGTCCGACTTCATAAAGCATCAACTAATGTAACAAGTTTAGCTTAGCCTAAATGTGTGTAAAGCGTGCCTGAATCGACCCTTTCGAATTAATTGATTTTATTTGGTATTTGTTCGGGCAACACACAATTGGTTCGCGAACTTTTCTTAAAAAATCTCTATTTTTCCTGGGCGACTTGAATTTTGTACGCAGTTTATAGCCGGATTTTGAGGTGGAATTTATGATTTATACGCATTTTAAGATACATCGTTAAGCATTGCATCGACCTTTGGCTGCCAGAATCTCATGCCTAAGGAACGGAATAAGTCGCCGGCTTTCATAAGCTCGGAGCGCGCTTTTTCATTCTCGCCATTTCTTGTGTAGAATTGTCCGAGTTCCAGGTTGCAATGCGCCAGTAACGGACGCATTTTTAGTTTCGTCGCTAAGTCTATTGCACGGCGATATGTCTGCTCTGCTTGCTCGATCTGATCTGAGCCATTTTCAGACTGAATTTTGGCCATTGCCAAGAGTGTCCAGCCGCCAAAGCAGCGTTCTTCTGATCTATGGTAAAGGTGCAAGGCTTTCTCCGCAGCCAGGATTGCTTTGGCTATTTGCCCGCTCAAACGGTAAGCTTCTGACAGCACTGTTATCGGATGGATTGAAGAAATAATACAGGAATCCAAATTCTGTGGTTCAACTGCTTCTTCTAAAATCGGTAACGCATCATCAGGACGGCCCAATGATAGATATACATCGCCTAAACTGCCGGCAACGAATGATAAAATGGACTGCAAATCGGCTTCACGGCTTAACGTGTTAGCTTTATGCAACAAATTTTTTGCGGTTTCGAGGTCCCCATAGCGCAGGTATGCATAGCCTGAAAGTGCATAGACCAGCGCAGTGCTAATAACGTTCTTCGCATGTTCAGCAAGCTCGATCCCCTGCTGGGCGTACATTTTCGCCTCTTCAAACTCACCAAGCTCCGATAACCCCCAGGCCAAAAAACCGCGAGTCAGCACAGAGGGCACGCCTGAGAGTCCATGTCGTTCCAATGTCGCCCGTACCGATAATTGTTTTACAACTTCCCGGTGTAATTCCACTGCTCGTTCAATCTGACCCGAATAATAGAGCGGTATACCCAAGTGATATCTGATGGTTACCTCCACAGAGAAATCCCCAAATAATTCAGCCAGGCGAAGGGCTTCCTCGGCAACCCTGATAGCTTCTTTGTGTCGGCCACGAATAAAATGATATGCTGATAGATAATTTTGGCAGTTAGCTAAACGAGCATTGTCGCTGATTTCCCTGGCCCGCAATTCGGCCTTTCGTATGTGAGCCGCCCAATCATTATGTCTACCCAAAGGAAATAGGGCCGATCGCATGTTGAAACGCAAGTCAATTTCTTGTTCAAAATGGGTCCTTTTACGAGGAAGGTTTTTAAGCGCCTCAAGTGCAGCTTCTAAGTAACTTTGGGTTTCGATATAAGCAGACAGTGATAGCGCCTTCAAACCGGCCTCCCGATTATACCTGTAGGCACGGGACCAATCTTTTGCTCTCCAATAATGGAAGGCCAGCATCTCATAAAACTCCTCCAGCCTGTCCATGTAGAGTTTTTCAATCGCCTGGCCGACAAGGCCGTGCAACTCTTTACGTTTCAGCTTGAGTAATGTTTCGTAGGTTACTTCCTGAGTAATAACATGTTTGAACAGGTATTCCGCTTCGGGAACGACCCGGGTTTGTTGGATTAGCTCCAGATCTTTGAGGGTTTCCAGCGACGCCGACAGCATTTCAGTGGAATCGGAAATTTGTTCAAGGATTCGTCGGGTAAACTCGCGTCCAATGACGGATGCCAGACGTAGTGATTCACGAGTAGATCCATCAAGGCGGTCCAGGCGGGCCCTGATTACAGCTTGTATGGTAGTCGGAAAGGAAAGATTTTCAATAGATTTTGTCAAGATCGCCTTTTGGTCTTTAAGCTGAACCGTGCCTTCCTCAATCAGCGCACTGCTGAGTTCTTCCACAAAGAATGGATTCCCTCCGGTTCGCTCATGGATCACAGGCACGATCCCATTTGGCAAGTGCTCGACATTCCAAATGGATTTGATGATGTTTTCACAATTCTGATCATTTATAGCATTCAATATAATGGGGGTGTGATGGCTCCAGTTTCCCCAGTTTGCTGAATATTCGGATCGATATACTACCACTACCATGAGAGGATGGGGGGCTATCAGACCTATGATATGTTTCAATGCGGCGTCTGAGACATCGTCAACCCAGTGCCAGTCCTCAAAAACCAAAACCATTGGTTGATTATTGGAATTAAGGATAAAGATAGCAGCCAGAGCATCCAGAATAGCGGTGGTAAGCTCCCGGCCTTGCAGGTGTTGTGGAAGAGGATAGACTTCGCTCGGAATAGACAGCAGGTGTAAGTATACCGGCAAATATTTTTCAAGTGAAGGGTCAATAGCCAGGATGTTAAATACGACCTTTTCGTGCAGTTCAATGGGTGTGTTTCCGTCACGCAAATTAAGTCCGCGCCGTAAAGCATTAATGTGGGGAAAGTAGGGTATGCTTCTGCCATAGGATTGGCAGCGGCCCTGTACTGCTGTAATTGCAGATCTGTTCAGAGAATGCCGAAATTCATAAATCAGGCGACTTTTGCCCATTCCGGCTTCGCCGGCAACAGTGACGAATTGTCCCTTTCCCGCCAAAGTCTTTTCAAGACAAGAATACAGCGCGGTTAACTCGTGCTCTCTGCCGGTAAAGGCAGTGAATCCCTGAATTCTGGCCGCTTCAAAGCGAGTCTGAACCGCCGATTCACCTATCACACGATACGGGATTAACGGTTTGGTTTTGCCCCTGACAGTTACAGGATCCAGGGCGTTGGTTTCGAAAAACGGAGAGATAAGTCTGTAAGTTTCCGGGCCGACTATAACGTCGTCCGGCTCAGCGTTAGTGGCCAGACGGGCTCCAATATTAACGGTATCGCCGGTGATGCCGTAGCTGCCATCTCGAATGTCCCGTATGTGGGTCACCACCAGACCGGTATTGATCCCGGTATGCATGCGAAGCTTTGTGCTGATGCGCGCTTCCACTTCGGGGCTGATTTTGCGAACCAGCTCGTGGATCTCCATGGCCGCTCTCACTGCTCGAATCGGATCATCCTCATGGGCGGTGGGTATGCCAAACAGCGCCAGCACTTCATCTCCCACAAACTGATTAACAATTCCCTCGTGACCTTCTACGATGCGAACCGCCTCATTTTTAATCCGGCTCATGATGGCTTCGACTTCTTCCGGATCGAGTCGTTCGTTCATTGAAGTGTATCCGGAAAGATCCGCAAAAACAACGGTGGCCTGGCGGCGTTCGCCTTCGGGCAAAGACGGGGATTCAGACAATCTGGAAGACTGGTGTGCAATCTTTGATGACTCAGCTGCTGTGGAGGAGTTGGTCAGATTGTTTCCGCATTCGTTACAAAATTTGCTGCCTGCTGGATTCACCTTGCTACACTTAGGGCAGGTAAGTTCAAGCTTGCTGCCGCATTCGTTGCAAAATTTTGCTCCATCAGGATTTTCAAAATCACATTTTTTACATTTCATATATCTTCGCTATTCTTGCGGTGCAATCTGTATTAGTCGTTTGCCGAAATTTTCGCTACGGTAGAGACCGGCTATGGAGCCGGGGGCATGCTCAATACCTTCAAGAATGTCCTCGCGGTATTGGATTAGGCCCTGCCGGACCCATTGGGTGAGTTCCCGCAAGGCTTCGGTATAACGATCGGTGTAATCCAAGATGAGAAAACCTTGCATGCGGGCTCGTTTTACCAAGAGATGGCGCTCAACCCTCGGACCCTCAGGAATCGGCTCCCAGTTGGCGATCGATGCGGTGCCGCAGATCACAATCCGAGCGCCCACCTTAAGATGTTTCAGCACTTCATCGCTGACCGTTCCGGCTGTGTTGTCGTAATATACATCAATACCTTCCGAGCAGGTTTCAGCCAACGCCAGATCAAGATTATCCGCTTTGTAATCAATCGCTGTGTCATAGCGAAATTCATCACGACATATCTGTGTTTTTTCAGGCCCACCCGTGATACCGACCGTGCGGCAACCTTTGATTTTGGCAATTTGACCAACGCACGAGCCTACCGCACCTGCGGCAGTCGAAACCACAACTGTTTCACCGGTTTTGGGCTGACCGACTTCCAGCAATCCGAAATAGGCGGTCAGACCGTTCAAGCCAAGGACACCGAGAGACGTCGAGATAGGTAAGTCGGTCTCAGTAATCTTCCTTTGGATCACCTCTACATCAACCGCAGCATAGTCCTGCCAACCAAACATCCCGGTGACAAACTCGCCCGGCCTGAAATCCGAATGGCGAGATGCTTCAACGCGACCGACAGCGAACGCGCGCATTACTGAACCGACCGGTACCGGCTCTGAATAGTTGGCGACGTCGCTAACCCAACCACGCATCGCTGGTTCCACTGAAAGGTAAATATTGCGCACCAACACCTCGTTGTCGCCAACATCCGATATTGGTACGTTTACAATCTCGAAGTGCTCGGCTTGGGGAATATCTACCGGTCTGGACTTCAGTCTGACTTGGCGGTTAATACGATGTGTCATGATTTTCCTTCCTATATATTGCAATCACAGCTGCAATGGTTTGTCACTCCATTCATCAACAACAGGAAACACCCCATGACAATGGCAGGTGCACACGGTAGTGAAAATTGAAATTCCCCGATAATGTGGGATTGGGTAAGGATGCCAGATAATGGCATGGTCGGGGCCTCCTTTCTTTCGGAGACTTCAAACTATAGGTAAGGAATTGATATGTCAATTAAAATTTAAACACTCAGTGATGGCCTCAACCTACCATGACACTGCAGAATGGAATAATTGACGATCCAAAGACTGCTATTGCGGGGTTGTGATGGCCGGCATGGTGGTACAATGAAGTGCGTCCAATATACCAAAGTCAATGCAAACCAGGTTGAAACGTTGTTCAGGTTGGCATTACTAATCTACAAGAAAAAAGAAACTTAAATTGATAGGTTTCCATCACAAATTACAATCTCTTTGAGATATAGATTGGGTAATCGGGAATCTATATATCGAGCTGAGTGTGGATTGCATGCCTGATGGTGAAATCTGGAAAAGATGAAAATTTGTTAGATATGCCGACGCAATATGTAATCTGGGAACGAAAAAACGCACCACGTCTTTGCTGCCGGCAATCAGGCAGCTCGGTTGTTCGACCTTCTTCACGCCCATCTCCGGTAAATTGTGAAAGTCCCTCTCCTGATTTCTGCGGTTTCCTCCTTCAGCAGTTTTCCTGTGATCGTTTAACGGCCAGGTGTAAAACCCGGCCCTACATGCTTGGGACTATGTAGGGCGGTATAGACCGTTGAGCTTTTCAACGTCAACGTGGCCGCCTATTGTTTGATGCCAACACATTACCATCTATGCGGGTAAAATCAAGTCTGCAAAAAGACAAAAAGGTTAAAGAACGCCTTGCGTGGATTAAAAGCAACATTCTTAAAGGTCAAACGTAGACTTGATCCCTAATCTCAACCCGGACAAGCCGGAATTGAATATTGATTATTGAAGATTGAAGATTTGTGGTATCGCTTCAGGCTTGGGGCTTCGCTCTTTTGGCTTCGCTTTCAGCTACGAACCAACACGTCGAGCTACGACCCCACAAGACGACCCGACAGGCCGCTTTGTCAATTATATTGCAATCGATCGTTTAACTTTCATCCATTTTAAAAAGTTGGCACCAAAATTTTTATCAGTAAACGACCGCATACCGTGAGTTTACTAATAAACCGAAAAATATTTTGCGCTTATTGCGAAAAACTGAATTGATAACTGTTTAATGTGTTTGTCTTATCCGATTAGATGCGCGCGAAAAAACATAGAAAAAACATAGGGGCCGCGTCTTCATTTTTCACATAGTGTCAAAAATGAAGACGCGGCCCCTATGTTTTTTCTATGATGCGTAATTCTTTTATCTACAGAAGGTATTAACCAATTGGGTATATACCTCATAGGCCTTCTGGAGTTCTGATATTTCGACAAATTCACCCACTGTATGGGCTTGCTCAATATTTCCCGGCCCAAGAATAACCAGGTTCTTTATAATTTTATTCATCACGGCACCATCGGTGTTGTACGGCGCGGTAAGGGCTTGTTCAGCGCCTGTAATTTGCACACATGTTTTAACTAACTCAGAACGAATGTCTGTATGCATTCCTTCCGTATAGTCAGATATGACTTCTAAATTGTACTGCCTGGCTTTTCCTTTAATCCTCTCAGCGATCTCCTCGCTGTTTGCATTGTGCATCACCCGATAGCTGACTCCGCAAGTCGTTTTGGTCGAGGTCACATTCAACTGCCCGTCAAAATCTTTAATGGTTATATTGAAGCCATTTGAAGCCGGCGTGAATTCATTGTTCTTGTAAATGGGATTGTTTAGGAACTCTTGTTTCAATTGTGCCATTTCGGCTAAAAAAGGAGCGATTTTAAAGTTCGATGATTCTCCCAGATCCGTACTTGTATGCATGGCTGTTCCACGCGCAGTAACCTCAAACGTTGCCCAGCCTTTATGGGCATAAATCGTTTCCATCTGACTCGGTTCACCAATAATGGCGTTTTCTGGTTTATCCTGCTTCAACATGTCTGAATGTTTCAGCATATATTTGGCTCCTAGGGAGCCGATTTCTTCATCGGCCGTTATAATCAACCACAGGGGCTGCTTTAATGTGTCCAGCTTAATATCGTCAATAACCTTGAGGTACGTTGCAATGGCTCCTTTCATATCGCAACTGCCTCTTCCGAAGAGCTTATTGTCTTTTATTTCCGGTTGGAAGGCCGGCCATTTATCAGCCTGTCCGGGAACCACATCGGCGTGTGCGATGAATGCAAATCCTCCATTGCCTTTGCCGTATTTAGCCACCAGGTTATACTTTTCTACACCGTTGTTTGCGGCGTAATGCTGCACTTCGGTCGAAAATCCTTTACCGCTCAGATGTTCATCTACAAAATCAACAACGTCCTTATTAGTCGTATTACTGACCGACTCCATTTTTATCAATTGCTCGGTTGTGCTGATAATGGTCTCTAACGGCTGCTTTTTTTTATCGTTTCGAGAATTGCTGCTGCTTAAACAAAAAAACAAACCTGCCAAATTAGAATAAATGAGTGATTTTTTCATAATATAATGCTCAGGGGTTAAGGTCAGGAAAGCTTCTTTACCGCGTTAGCCATGTTGTCGAGAGCACTCTCCACTGTTGCTCGCGGACATCCGATTGTCATTCGAGCAAAACCTGCCCCCTCTCTCCCAAACCAGTATCCGGGACTAATTGCTATCCCTGCTTCTACTGCAAGAAATCTTGCCAGCTCCTTGGCATCTAAACCAAGCTCTCTGAAGTCTAACCAGACCAAAAACGTTCCTTCAGGTTCAACTAATGATACTCTGATGGCGTTCTTCTCTAAATACTCCCTGATTAGGTCAACATTTCCTTGAATGTAAACCAGTAGAGCATCCAGCCATCCAGCGCCATCCCGATATGCGACTTCCGCCGCAACTGAAGCAAACACATTAACCTTGTTGATTTGGTAACGATGAGCAAATTCGTGGAATTGCCGGCGATACGTTTTGTTGGGGATAATCGCCATAGCATCAGTCATACCGGAAATATTGAATGTTTTGGCCGGTGAAATACAGGAAGCGCCGTGTTGCGCGGACATTTCAGATACATTCAGATAGGGAGTATACTGATGAGGAGGAAAGGCAAAATCACCATGAATTTCATCGGCTATGACGAAAACATCGTGATGCTCACAAATTTCAGCTACTTTCTCCAGCTCTCTCCTAGTCCAAACTCGGCCAACCGGATTATGTGGATTACACAGAATCAATACCCTGCTGTGAGGATCAGACGCTTTGATTTCGAGGTCATCGAAATCTATCTGGTATTGTCCATTTAGTAGCTTCAAAGGATTCTTGACAATTTTCCTGCCATTGCTATTTATGACCATTTTGAATTCAAAAAAAACAGGGGGTTGAATAATAACTCCTTGCCCTTTATCCGAATGTTGATTGATCAAAATTGAAATTGCATTCAGGATAGATGGACATGGTTCAATCTGTTCTTCTTCTATTTTCCATCCGTACCGATTCTGATACCATGCCGCAAGCGCAACATTATAATTCTCCGATTTAGATTCATAACCATAGATCCCATGCGCTACCCGAGCTTGTAAATGCTCTATCACGGTTGGAGGTGCTTTTATGTCCATATCGGCTACTGACATTGGAATTGCTTTTTCATTTTCAAAATGCTCTGAAAGGAATGCCCTGCTCCATTTCAGGGTCGGATATTGACTACGATCAATGTGTTCATCAAAATCCATATCATCTCCTTCTTGTTAATATTAATAGTTGGGGTAAAAATAAGCCATTTTCTATCGTGCATTAAATTTGGTGGTAAACTCTTACTAATATATAATACGTCAACCGATGGGCGTAATGTAGTAGCGTCGGGAAACACCCTCGATGTAGTGATAATAATAGAAACAGTCAGGATCCGCGTTCTCAATAGCGTCAATTAATGTGGGCAACTCTTCAGCTGTAATAATCGTCCTCAAAACCCAAAATGACTCCCCACTATGGCCTCCAAGTCCCCTTTTCAGTGTATAGGTACGATGGTCAAATGCCATGGTGATAGCTTTTCCGACGACCTTATGTTTTCTTGTAATAATCACGACCATTTTAATCTTGAACTTGCCATAGAGAATATTTAGTGTCTGGGCTGATACAAAAATATAAATACACGTATACATTAGAGTGTTGACTACAGTTTCGAAATCTCCGGACTTCATGAAATCCATGATCAATCCGAATGTGGTAGATCCAATGGCCGCAAATACAGCGATTGATCCGACAGGCTTTAAATACTTCATGGCAAAGTATGCGCCAAGGATGTCTTCATCGCCCGTAGACCCCCGATGCTGGAAAGCAATAGCCTTGGCTACACCTGCCAAGAGTCCACCAAATATTACCAAGATAATGCGTTCATTCTGAGGTTCTGGCTGTGCAAATCGCAATTCAGGTAAAAATGCCAAGAAGAGAACAACAGTTGCAACTACGATTAGAGATCGTGTCGCGAACATCTTGCTTACCCGTGCAAAACCGAAAATCAGCAATATGATTTGAAATGTAAGATACAATATGATGAATAACCAATAACTATCGAAATAGTAAGAAAGAGCAGAAGCGATTCCTTCCGTACCAGTTAGAATCACCTTTGAAGGCAGCACAAAGTATTTCAACGCAATTGCGTAAAGTGCTCCGGCTCCAATAGTCATCGCGTAGTCAACACACCAAAGACGCAAATTTTTCCATTTCATTTGTTGAGCCTTTTGCCATATAACGCCAAGCTTGGAGCAGCGCCGATTCATAGGGACAAAATCCATATATTCATAGAAAGTCCGAATACCAATAGGCTCTATAAACCGCACGGTATTAGGCGTCTGACTCCAAGCTTTTGTTCGAAGCTAAATCCCTACATCTTTTTGGGACTGATTAAATTGACTGTTGGAAAATAAGTTCGATATCGTGACTCATCGCGTGTGATTAATTCCAGATCCAAAATTGCGGCCTGAGCACCAATATAGAAATCAGGCAGTGGAGATCTTTTTGTACCTCTATTTTTTCGATACTTTAAATAAGCTTTTCCAGCTAAAAACAATGCTTCTTTAGGTATCTCTAACATCTCGAAACCGCCACGGTTTAACCCTATCTCCAAATCTTCGATTCTTTCAAAACCGATGGATATTTCGGAATATACGACTGAATTGATGAATAATTTTGCAATCGAGCTATATTTCGCCAATTTCGATTCTGACCAGTCAGCCCAGTTAGGATCATCAAGAAAAACGTCCAAAATAATATTCGAATCAACCAGAATTCCCCTCATTAATCATTCCTCGTTAAGGCCATTATTTCATCGGTTGTCATTTTAACTGTAGCAATGCCTCTCAATTTCTTGAATTTCTTGCTTCGGTTTTGAGGCCCTTCTTTTTTTACAATATAGACGCGATCTTTTTCCTCCACAAACTCGATATCTGTTGCAGGAACGATTCCTAATTTTTCACGAATATGTTGGGGGATCGTTACCTGTCCTTTGGTTGTAACACGCATATTCCACCTCCAGTATGTTGTAATACCTGTAATAGTATTACTGCGGTTGGGAGTTGTCAAGCTATAATCGGTCGTTTTCGAACCAGTCATTATGTGGCTCTGTATATCATTGCATATGGGATGCTATGCAGCAGAAAATCTATATTATACCGGTATCAACGGTATACCTAAAAACCACCCAATTCCGTCTACCACCATGACAAGGCCGAGAATAACCAGCAATGTCACAATGACTCGGCGGCCCCATTTTGCGATCAAGTCTTTAATAAAATCGAATATTCTTTCACTTTGATTGGGAAAGAGCACCCGAATGAACACCAAAACCGCTAATGGTGAAATAAATAAGACATTGTAGTACAATAATGCCAGAACTACTTCTAACCCGGAAAGGTCAGCTCTCAGAAGTTGGTCGATCGCTGCCAGATACGGTATAGCTCCCGGTATTCCAACGATGACAAGCCCTGCGGCGATAATAAATGCTTTGGGGGGCGTGATCGACTCTGAGATGCCGCTATCACCCCTGCTTTCACGTGCCCGAGGTCTCCTAAAACCAAATACCAATAGAATGACGCCTATGATGATCTGGAGAATTAAATCAAGGGTGTCGGGATGTTCCCATATTTGGGTCAGGTATACGTTGATTTGGTCGAACATACTGCTCAGTCCAAGCGCAACGAGTATGCCCAAGATCAAATATGTAACATAAATCCCCGTCAGAAACGCTACTGAGCCCAGGACCGGGCGTCGGCCCGAAAGCAGTATAATTAGCGGCAAAATACTCAGTGGAATGATTGAAGTGCTGTCTACAAGGCTAATGGGTGTGAGGATCAGAATAATTGTCTTCATTTGCTAAGCTCCAATAAGTTTACCAATCTGGCCGGTTAAACAATGAGTTGACCTCTTGTGCCGGTGGATACTCCGTTTTTTCCGGCGACAATATATTCCCCCAGTTGGTTCTGTTCTCCATCTCCTCTTTGATGCTGGCCGGTATAAAATCCTGGCCGGCTCTGATTTCCCAGCCGCCGCCCAGGGCCCGGTACATGCCTATCAGATTTAATCCAACCGATCCCGCGCTAAATACCAGATGGTCCTGCTGCTCGGTTAAAAACCGCTGGGTATCCAGCACCCGCTGGTAGTCCACCAGCCCTTCCCGATACTGGATCAGGGACAGATCTACCGAGCGTTTGGAGGCCTTGACGGCATCGGCCAGCAATCCCACCGTATCCTGGGATTGCAAAAAAGCGACCATGGCGTCTTCAACCTCCTGGGCGGCCCGTATGACGGTGTCTTCGTAGTTGACCGCCAGCTCCTGGAAACGGGCGTCTTCAACTCTGACCTGGTTGGTGATTCGCCCATAATTCAGAATGTTCCATCTAAAACCGCCGCCAACAGTGTAATGGTTTGAAAATGGTTAAATACGGAAGATTTAACAATTCGGCATCCGGAGACTACCATGCAGGATCACTGGTTTGCTTTAATGGCAGCAACAATTTCCCGGCTTAGCTTCTGAAGCGTCCGGTTTTGTGCAGCAATGAGTTCGTCATAGCCCTCTCCGCCCGAAGGCTCACTGATGATCGAAACTTTGGTCAACAGCGCCTTCTCGTCCCGGCCGTAAAGTGTCCACCGGGCCACCAACAGGGCATCACCACCCAGATACCCGTCAAAACGGGCGATTTCAATTTCAGTCCTAAATTCAAGGGGTATGGTTTTGTTGCGCCTGGGAACCTTGAATACCCGGGTTGTTTCCAGCATATTGGACAGATTGACAATGATCACCCGCGAAATGCTGTCCTTCAGCGGCTCCGCCCACCGATTGAATTCGGACAGTTGGAGTTTGTGGCCGTCCCCTCGGACCACGATTTGGGGCCAATCAAGGTAGGGCTCAATATTGACAGGTCCGATGCCGATGGCAATCCCACGCTCCAAACCGCTCAACCGGGTGCTGGCGGGTTCCGCCAGTTGATAGAAAGTTGGGGGAGGGGTTGTCCCACACCCGGCCAAGGCGAGCAGGGCGGCGGTGATCATCCATATCCTTATCCGGATGCATAAATCATACATGCTGAACCTCCTACGTTAGGTTGATCTGAAAACAAAAATCGACTCAGAAATACCTTCGTTTCCAATTCGGAAAGGAGTTAAAAGATCTAATAACCCGTTTTACCCTTAATAAGGGCGTCGGGGTGCCGTTCCAGGTAGTCGGCCAGAATCCTCAGGGAGCGGGCGGCCCCGGCGAGTTCATTCAGGGTATTATCCAAATCGGCGCGGGTCGGCGAGCGCTCGCCTACCAGGCCATCGATGCTTTTGAAGGCCGAGTCTACGGATTTCAATGCTTGGGTCACCGATCTCGAAAGCGGATCAACTTTGCCATCCACATCTCGGGCCAGCTTGCCGATATCATCCAGCGTGGATTTCGCCTGGCCGGTTAGCGGCTTCACTTCTTGATCCAAGTGGTTGACCAACCCCCGGGTATCCGTGAGCGTGCTGTTCAGGTTTTCTGCCAGGGGATCCACTTTGCCGTTCACGTTTTGCACCAAGCCCCGCGCGTCACCTAAAGCGCCTTTTAACTCATGCAAGCTGGCCTCGATGTTCGGATTTTTCAGGATACGATCGACGCTGGCCAGAATCGAAATCAAACGGGCACTTATCTCTTTGAGGTCAAGTTTTTGCAGGGTTTTACCCAGCCTTGCCAGGGTGGACGGAATCGTGGGGATCTCGCTGTACTCCTCGTCAAGGTTCTTCAAGACAATGGGTGTGCCCGGATGCATGTCCAATTCGATCAGAAGCTGGCCCGTGATCAGACTCTGGGTTACAAGCTGGGCACGCAGGCCAATCTCAATGAGTTTCGGGATTCTCTCATGCGGAGCTCGCATGTCTTTACCGTGCGTAATAACCTCGAATTTATCCGGGTAGACCTCGATGATGACAGGAATATAGGACTTGAGGTCTTTCACATAGGACCGGATGATTATATTTTTCACCGCACCTACCTGGACCCCTCTATAAAGCACCGGCGAACCAATATTCAAACCCTTGACGGAGCCTTCAAAATAGAGCACGTGCTTACGGGTCTCTTTGAACAAGTCCCCGGATCCGAAAATGACGACACTGGCTGCCATGATGCCTATCGCAATTACAACGAACCCGCCGATCATCTTCCTGTTTGCTTGTTTTGCCATGGTTTTCCTTCCCGGGTTATGATTTCTCCCCGCGTGTCAAAAATAGACGCAGCGTGGGATCCTCAGTTTCAGCCAGAAGCTTATTGGGGTTGCCCGTGGCCGTCATGGTCCGTTTTGAGGCGTCCAGAAATACGGAGTTGTTCCCAATCGTGAAGATGCTGGCCAGCTCGTGGGTCACCACTACCATGGTCGTCCCTAAGCTTTCGCTCAATTGCAAAATGAGATCATCCAGCCTGCGTGCACTCACCGGGTCCAATCCGGCCGAGGGTTCGTCAAAGAAAAGAATTTCCGGGTCCAGGGCCATGGCCCGCGCAATACCGGCCCGCTTCTGCATCCCTCCACTGATCTCCGAAGGGTAAAACTCCTCAAAACCGGCCAGACCCACCAGGGCCATCTTCAGCTCCACCGCATCGCGAATCTCTCCGGCACCCAGGTCCGTGTAGGTCTCGAGGGGCAGCGCCACATTTTCGGCCAGGGTCATAGAGCTCCAAAGAGCGCCGCTTTGATACATGACGCCGGCCTGCCGGATGATCCAATGGCGGGTCTCGGAGTCGGATGCCCAGAAATCGACATCTTCGTAAAAGACCTTGCCCTTGGCCGGGGATTTCAAACCGATTAATATGGTCATCATGGTGCTCTTACCACACCCGCTGCCGCCCATGATGATGAAGACATCCCCCCGGTTGATCGTGAAGCCCAGGTCGCGCATGACCACGAAATCACCATAGGCCATGGTGAGGTTTTTAACGGTGATATGGGCCTGCTTAGATGATTTCGGTTCAGACATAGCTATTATTGATTTCCGGCATGAAGTTGCTCAAAATCCCAAAACTCAAACTCCAAGTTACAAATGGTTCGACAAGCTCACCACCCTGAGCCCTGTCGAAGGGCAAATCACAAAAAACAATGAATCAAATTCAAAACGAGGTAAGAAGCGAACCGCAGAACCGCAGAATATCGAATTTCGAATGTCGAAGGATGGAATCGCTTCGCTCAATCTTTTTAAATAAAAAGAATACTATGTTCGATCACGCCCGAGTGTGGTTGAACGTTCGATGTTCATTAGTTTATTTTATTGATCAAATTGGCCCCATCAGGCCATAGTTTCGCCAGCGGCGGAACTCCTGACACCTGTCAACTAACAACTGACAACCGACAGCTGACGACTGGGACCTGCTACCGCTTATACCCGCTGCCCCATGCCCTTCACCCTCTGCCCCAAGGCCTTTGCCCTCTACTCACCTTCTCAACTTCTTACTCCCTCACCTTCTTTCATTTACTCTCAGTCCTCAGTCCTCATCGCTCAGTCCTTCTTTGCCGGAACGCTTTGCGCTCTGCCCTATGCCCTTTGCTTGCGTCCTGACACCCGAAACCTGACACCTGAAACCTTTTTAACTAGATTCCAAGAACATTCGTAATAATGGTAATGATCGCTGTAGCCACGATAATGCCCACGATGGCCGTGACGACGGCTGATGTCGCAGCTTCTCCCACCGCCGACGCACTCCGCCCGCACTGCATGCCGCGCATGCAGCCGGAAATCGCCACGATTACCCCAAAAACAGCGCTGCTGAAAAGTCCGATCCACAGATCCCAGAGCCTGACCGCCGCCACCGTCTGGTTGAAATATTGAATTGCATTGATGTTTGGCATGCTGATGGCCACCACCGCACCGCCCAGGATACCCATGACATTGGCGAAAAGAGCCAAAAGCGGCATCATCAGAGTAAGTGCCAGTATACGCGGTAGGACCAAAAACTCCATGGGCGACAGACCCAGGGTCTTTAAAGCGTCGATCTCCTGGTTCACCTGCATGGTCCCGATTTGTGCGGCAAAGGCCGCTCCCGTGCGACCGGCCATGACGATGCCCGTCATGATGGCTGCCATCAACCGCACCGTGGCAATGCCCACGAGATTGGCCACATAGATCTCGGCGCCGAAAAGTGCCAGTTGAATGACGCCGATAAAAGCCAGAATCAAACCGACCAGCAAGCTTATAAGGGCGACAATGGGAAGCGCCTGCCCACTGCAGGACTCGATAATCAGCCACAGATCGGTGCGACGGTACTGGGCCTTGCCGCGAATTAGCCGGAAAAAGGCGACCGTGGCCTCGCCGATAAATTCCAATAGATCGCTCGAGGAGCGGAAAAATTCCACCGTCTGGTCGCCCAGGTTATTGAGGAAGGTAACCCTGCCATCGGCCTTGCGGGCGTCTTTTTTCTCGGGCACCGCCGCTGCCAGTTCCAGGATCTGCCGGGCCCCCTCCGGCAGCCCACTGCTGTCCAAATTAATGTTGCTGCTCGAACAGAGTTTCCAAAGTTTCCTGAGGAAGGTAAGGAGACCGGTATCCCAATCTCCAAGCTTTTCCGCATTGAAGGTGATTTGTCGGATAGCGCCGGCCGATTCGACCTGCTGACGGACATCACTCGTCGAAGGCAGCGGTTGCCCGAGTTTCCAGCTACCGGAGAGAATCACCCGCAGCGTATCTTTGGAGGGTTGCTCGAATAACAGTTCACCTGCACCTGACATGTTTAATTACCTCTCGTTTGAGGCTGATGTTAACTGCCTCCTAAAATACCGGTACTTGGGTTTTGGATTGATCCGTGTTGGGACGATTGGCGATTTTTTTGAGGATCCTTCATAAGCAAGCTGTCCTTAATTGTCTTTTAATTAAATAAGCTGAAATCTTGCCAGAGTGAGACTTGGGATACAATGACAGAAAACTAAAATTACTGAACTTGTGATTTATTGACACAACATCACCCTTATAGCCGATTTATGCAATCCATAAATATTTGTACTTGTTATGGCAATGTAAATATTATCATGTCCTTTAATTGTCTAACCTCGTAGAAAATCTGATACCGGCGCTTAATTTGGATATAATTTTCCCACTTTATAGATTTGATAGCTCACGGATCCGCTTTGAGAACTATTTCTCATCCAGAAATAATACTCGCCCGGTCTTTATGTCGTAGAGGCAGCCCTTAATGAGAATTTTATTCTCTTTTTCCAGTTCTCTTAGCACTGGGCTGATGCGTCGAATATTTTCGATCGTCAGTTTAACATTTTCGATGGCCGCGGTATCCACGAACTTTTTGTTTTTCGAAGTCCGCGCTCCGGCCGTTTGGTCCACGGCATCGACGGCGGGTTTGAGTTTGGCAAGAAGACCAGTTAAATTGCCCAGCTTTATATCATCAACCGCCCCTTTGACAGCACCGCATCCGGTGTGGCCCATGACAAGCACGACTTTGGATCCTGCAACTTTAGTCGCATATTCCAGGGACCCGGCAATGTCCGCGTTCATAATATTACCTGCGACACGGACATCGAAAATGTCTCCAATACCCACATCAAACACAATTTCGGGTGCGGTCCGGGAGTCGATGCAACTAAGAATAATAGCAGGTGGGTACTGATCCGAGGATGTCTCGCGCATCTCCTGAAGGTAATTGTGACGAAGCATGTCGCCGCGGATAAACCGCTGGTTGCCTTTTTTGAGATACCCGATGATTTCATGAGGCGTCATTGTTTGCTGAATTCGCTTTGTGATGGCATGTTCACCGGACTCCAGTACCCTGTCAGGATCATCGACACTCAACAGGGGTGAGGTTGCCGTAAAAATAAGGATTAGTATGGTCAAAAAAGATTTGCTTTTCATGGTTGACCCCCTTTGCTTGACTCTACCCCGGCTCCAAAGATTTAAAACCAATATCATAGAAAGAATCTATGGTACTTCTTTATATTAACTTAGAACCGATAACCCAGCTCAATCATATGCAAATTCAGGCCCGGATTGGATTCATACAAAACGGCATTAGACATATGTTGCAGGCGATAACCAATAGAATAATGATTGGTAAAAATAAAATTTAGTCCAATGTGGGAAGTAAACTGTATGGGACCCCCCAAATTTTCATCGCCAAATTTGTGCTTGCTGATGATTGTCGGATTGATGCCCATAGATATATATATTTTCTCCTTAAACCCCGTAAAATAGATGCCAGGTCCAATTGATCCCACAAATGCGGATTCGCCGCTTCTGATCGGCGCCCCGCAATTTGCCAAAGCCAAGCCCCCGAAATTTTTGCGTCCCCACGAAGTCAAACAGTTGTTTGACAGTCTGTCGCTTAACTCAGCCAAGGACCTTCGTACTTACGTCATGGTTCACCTGGCTTATACTCTGGGGCTGCGACCTTGTGAGATCTGCCGCATCACTCTGGACGATATTGCCTTTAAAAAAGCACAACTGAGCCTCGAGGATCGTAAAAACACACAACCGCTAATGCTTCCCATCCCCGAGAAAACCTTAAAGGCCATCGTCGCTTATATGGTCGGCGGCCGGCCCAACAGCCAAGACCGCCATCTTATCTTAAGCTTCCATGCCCCCTATGGTCCAATTGTCCCCGGCCTGGTGGGCCGCTACATCCAGCAGGCGATGCACAAGGCCGGACTGAGCTCAACGCCTTATTGGCTGCAAAAGAAAGATTAGAACTGCAAACCCATCACATTCTGCACATGCGCAGAGTTTAGAAGCATAGCCGGAATGTAAAATACTCAGAAATTGTGTAAACCGAAAGCTAATCAAACACAAAGCCGCACTACATATATATGGCATGCTTATTCTTTTAATACCTGGATAAATTTCATATATCCGACGATAAGTAATTAAATAATCACTATGCCTGATCTTTGTAAACCGCTCGCTGACCGATATCAAGGGGCCGCTTCTCGTCGCAGGCACAAAATTGTCCGACGCCTGGCGGGTTGAGCTTCGTTACGTGTTGCAAGATGGCAGATCAGTTGATGATCTTCTCAACGATATTTTCAACTCGGAGGAGCACATTCTGCGCTTGCGGCTGTTTTATACATTTAATTGAGTGATCCTGATCACTGGTTATCAACCAAAAGAAGCTGCAGATACAACCTTGGATTAGATCGTTTTTAAACATTGGGGTTGTTTACGGTCCAAGTAATGTCGGGCAGCTACCATTATAATTATTTACCGCCTACCTTGTTCTGGCCACTAAAGTCGCAGAGCTAAATTTAATTTTCCTTGGTCGTTGCAAAAGGGAGCCAAGGAAATGCGTTCAACCTTATCTGGATTCCCAAAATTCATCTTGTTGCGACCAATCCCAGGAGGCTGGCGTCCTTCTGCGATTCGGTGCCTCTAGATCATCCATCTTATCCACCCAGAGCTCCTGTCCTTTTAGCTCACCGTGAACCACAACAGCACGATAAGCATGTCTGATTTTTACCGCTCTGGAAAGGTTTGCCAAAAAGTAATAGTCGCCGCTTGGCACCACTAAAACAAAATCTGGCTCCATGGCGATAAATCTGTCCGAGTCAACGCAATCGACCTTGTAATGTGTGCACTTTATGCCCTTTAGTGTGCCTTCAAGTTCAACCTTTTCACCAGCGTTTGCCAGGGTGGCAGACAGCGCCACGGTGAAAAAGAAAATAGTGAAATAAACAACTTTGTATCTGATTTTTATGACTCGTCGCATAATAGCCTCCTTGTGGTGTATTATTGAGATAATTAGTTGATTTTATCCTTATGTTTCAGCTTGGGGAGTATTCAATTTAATTAAACTTAAAAATATAATTGTCAATTGTTAAATCCCTGCCTAACCAAATTTAATCTTTAAAGAGCGCAAATAAAATTTTGTGCTCTAAACACGGGGTGAAATACATCGTTTTACTTTGAGATATATCAAGATATCTTTCAATTTGAGGAAAATGGCGGGCCACAATATGTTGTGCCTGCCTATTTTTTTGATAAATGCCTGAAAAGGAAAGACTGGAACTTCAAATCCATCACTTTTTGTATATGCGCAGAGTATAGAAGCATAGCCGAAACCCATCATTCAGTCATAGTTTGTATTGCGGCTAGCAGTCTAAAAAAATAGGTAGTTATTTTAAATTTGAAATGCTCAATTTGGATTTAAATTATTGAAAAGCTTTGCGAAGATTATCAACATTGCTTCGCATCACCGTCATAAAATCACCTTGATCTGGTACGTTGCCGCACGGATCAAAGACAAGGCTGCCGACCCCAATCGTTTTGAGTTTATCAACCGATACCTGTATAGGTTCGCCCTCCCAGACCATCCATTGGGCTGGATGCTGCTTTAGGATCCCTTGGAACCCTTTTAACTGACTGTCGCTGGGAACCTGGTCCGGTTCCCAATGCATACTTACGATATTCAACCTATAGCGGCTAGCAAAATAGTCGTAAACCGGATGAGATACAATCAGTGGCGTCGATGGTTTTTGGGATACGATCGCTTGAATGCTTTGATCCAGGTCGTTTATATCCTTAGCCAGATCTTCGGAGTTGTTTTGAAACGCGTCTCGAAGTCTCGGTCGTTTGCGGCCCATGGCTGCAGCAATCACCTCGGCTTGACGTGCAGCCAGATCGAAATCAAGCCAGGTGGTAAACGCAAGGGCTTCGTGCGCATGTTCGCCTGCAGCACCATGGCTGTGGGTCATGACTTCCTTGGTGGTAATATACCGATCCTTAAATTGCCTGGACGTATCCACTATTTTTGATCGCGGCAGGCTGACCTTGGCCACCCATTTGGCATAACCGGCGCCGTTTAGTAAGATGAGATCAGACTTCTGAAAGGCCGAAATGGTAGCAACATCAGGGTTCCAGTAGGCGGGGTCAACATCTGCCGGTGCGGGAAATGTCACCTTGACATGTTCGCCACCAATACGCTCTGCAAAATACTTCAAAGGGTAGTTCACAACAAATATATTAAGGGATTCAACCGCCTTGCCATGTTGTACAGAGAACACAAGAATCAATAAAATAATTGTGAGTATCCAACTCCCAGTTCTAACATTCTGATTTAATGATGATCCTCCGTGTGTCATGATTTACCTCCTTAATGAGTTTGAAACAAGTTTTCATCTTATATACAACATTCTCAAAATATCATTGGAAATACTCTGAACTGCGACCATCATAATGCCACAGAGAACGGCGCTGCAAACAACAATGATCATGGTTTCAGCAGCAATCAGTTTTGCAATCGTCATGCGGCTGAAGTCAATTTTATAAATTGTCAAAATCTTGCGCTGGCTGGTCTGCAGCTAAATTTCAGCTTTGCGGTTTAGCATACGGATCGATCCGTTTTTCCTCCAGCAGCTCAAGATCCGTGATCTTCCAAGCGCCATCCACCGGTTCCACGGTAATGTTGGCGTCATAAAGGTTTTTACGGGTATGAATGTGTCCCCAGTGGCCAACGGTTCCCAAAGCGGTCCATTTTGCACGAAACAACAAACCCAGTGGGCGCTCTTTTAAAGGACTCATGTCGACATCCTGAATTTTGACCTCCTTTACTCTCGCCTGGGCGCCTCCGGCCTGGGTCACTACCAGCGATTTTCTGTTCTGAAGGTAGATTTCGGACAGCAGACTCCCGCTGACGCTGGTAACCAGCCGGTCGTAAACGTCTTCTTCCTCGCGGAAGTCAAAAGACCGGTAGATGTTTTTCAGCAGGCTTTCTAAAACGGCAACCACTTTCTCGTCGCTCATTTCCGGTGCCAAGACAGACGGACGGGCCACGGAGACTTTCAAAAAAGGATAGAGCAGAATGCTTCCGGCAATCAAAACGACGGCAAAGCCCACCGTAAGTCCTATTTTTCCGGAATTCATGCGCTGCTTTCTGATATGAAGCCCAAGGGGTAAAAGAAACACCAGGCAGAGAACACTTGCCAGAGGCAATTTAATGTGGGTCAACGCATCGTCCACTGTCACCTCTGCCACGGTGGGCATCTGATAGGTCTTCAGGAAATTGTTCCAGGTGAGCAGGTTATCTTCGGGGGTCACATAGGAGGGGAACGGTCCGACTGGGTCCACGGCATTGGTAGGTACTTTTTGAATTCTTTCTGAAAAAAGGTCCCAGTCCACCGTCACTCTTTGCGGAATTTCCTTGGTCAGATAAGTGACGATCACTCCGACCATGGCTGTGTTAAGGGGCATCCGCTCGGGCTGATCGATGAAAAACGTACGGGTCATGGTGTATTTGACGAAGCTTGTGCGGTCCAGGATCGGACGCAGCGACTGCCCGTCGATCACCAAATTGCTATGCTGCAGCAGAAAGTCTCCGATTCGCTTTTTCAGCGGCTCGAATTCATCCACCTCGATGTATTCGTCGCTGCGAAGCCCCAGGTTCATCCATGCCTTCATGTCTTTGACCCGCACCAGGGTTTCATGCCGCACTTCAAAGGGCTCGATATACAAAAAGGTCATCATTCCCGACTGCTGCCAGCGCTTCAAGATCTTATTTTGAAAACGGCTGTACCACGGGTCCTTCCAATCCAGATGCAAATCTGCCGGTTCCGACAGGTAGTGGTAATCAACCAACGGCACGCCCTTGTGATAGGTGATAAAACCAATAGAGGCGGTAGGCATGCCCCCCTTTCCAAGAGGGGGAATGATCGTCAGCGTCCCGGGTTTTTGTTCAAAAGGATAGATCAGTTCGGCATATAGCACGCGTTTATCTTCAGGTGGTCCGGGAACCGGCTGGCGGGTGTAGGGGTTAATCATGCCGGCATACGGGTTTGGCCGCTCTTTGCGCATCCGTGGCTCGACCAGTTTCAATTCGGCCTGTAACTTTTTTTTGTCTTCAGAGAGGAACTGAAATGTCTCCTCTGAAAATCGTCCCATGCGTTCCCGGACCGGGGATGGTTCAATTCCGGCCGCCTTCAAAAAATTATCCGGCCATAGATCGACAAATTTATCGAGATCACCAACATAGATTTCCATCGCAAGCCGAATGTGGTCGTCCTCGACATAGATTTCCGCGATATTCGGCGCGCTCTGGGCTCCGGTCAGGTTGATCCAGTCGGCTGAGGCCGATGGAACCAGAATTAAGATGACCAGCAGGACATTAAAATATATAAGACTCTGTTTTTTCATAGGAATTTATATCTGATCAATAAAGATAATTGGTGAACCCGTACCCCCGTCTACGTAATAAATTTCTATGCCGGTCTCAACTTCAATATACTGACCTGGCTGACGATAAATTGCCATAATAACCCCCTTTCTATTTATGGATTTCAAAACAGTGTAATCGAAATTACAAAGACATTTAAAACCTCTAAACTTGCCCCACCTTTGGGAACATGAGATGTTATGGCAATTTATATATTATCATGTCCTTTAATTGTCACACCTCGTGGAAAATTTGGTACCGGCGCTTAATTTGGATATAATTTTCCCACTTTATAGATTTGATAGCTCACGGATCCGCTTTGAGAACTATTTCTCATCCAGAAATAATACTCGCCCGGTCTTTATGTCGTAGAGGCAGCCCTTAATGAGAATTTTATTCTCTTTTTCCAGTTCTCTTAGCACTGGGCTGATGCGTCGAATATTTTCGATCGTCAGTTTAACATTTTCGATGGCCGCGGTATCCACGAACTTTTTGTTTTTCGAAGTCCGCGCTCCGGCCGTTTGGTCCACGGCATCGACGGCGGGTTTGAGTTTGGCAAGAAGACCAGTTAAATTGCCCAGCTTTATATCATCAACCGCCCCTTTGACAGCACCGCATCCGGTGTGGCCCATGACAAGCACGACTTTGGATCCTGCAACTTTAGTCGCATATTCCAGGGACCCGGCAATGTCCGCGTTCATAATATTACCTGCGACACGGACATCGAAAATGTCTCCAATACCCACATCAAACACAATTTCGGGTGCGGTCCGGGAGTCGATGCAACTAAGAATAATAGCAGGTGGGTACTGATCCGAGGATGTCTCGCGCATCTCCTGAAGGTAATTGTGACGAAGCATGTCGCCGCGGATAAACCGCTGGTTGCCTTTTTTGAGATACCCGATGATTTCATGAGGCGTCATTGTTTGCTGAATTCGCTTTGTGATGGCATGTTCACCGGACTCCAGTACCCTGTCAGGATCATCGACACTCAACAGGGGTGAGGTTGCCGTAAAAATAAGGATTAGTATGGTCAAAAAAGATTTGCTTTTCATGGTTGACCCCCTTTGCTTGACTCTACCCCGGCTCCAAAGATTTAAAACCAATATCATAGAAAGAATCTATAGTTAACTTTTCTCGCAATATTTCCATCAGCTTTTCCGGAGATCCGTTTGTATCTCTTAACTTATAGGTATCGTCAGATAAATCTGGTGTTGGGCAATTTCCTTGCTCAGATGCATTTGTCAGACAAACGATAGCAAATGCAAAGGTGACTATGGCAAAGATAACAGTATCGTTTAACCTGAGACTAGGCGCATTTATTTCAAAACGAATGATGAAGACCCAACTGGAGTTGACCTTTATTCCAGTCATCGGTAATTTGATGCATATACCCGCCCTGAAATCTCAATTCGTCAGATATGCAATAACCGATTGCTCCATAAATGCGATTACGATCAAACAATTATTTCATCTGCTCGCGCCTGGCCTTGAATGGCAATGAAAGACCACAGAATACAGAATAACACGGTGGAGCTTAATGCCTTTTTTCTGAGCGCCATAATTGTCACTTATCTCCAAAATGAATAAAGATCGACAGTTACCAATTAACTTGATACTCGTCCCCTTTTGCCCTTTACATAATGTAGCGCGCTTTGATCGGTTCGAGGGGTGCAGGAATGTTGTCGTCCCCTATCTGTTCGAGCAGATTGATTTCTATTGTGCGAATAATACTCGACATGGGTGTATCGTGTGGTTTGCCCTCGAACGGATCGAGCATGACCCTACCGATACTGAATATCAGGTAAAAGAACAACACGAGGACTGCCGATACCGGGATTGCCATGAAGCCGATTTCTTCACTGAGTGAGGGAGGAAAGGCGAGTATGTAAATCCAGATTGAGACGCGGATCATTGACGCGTAATAAGCCGGAAACACAGTTGTCTTGATGCGCTCGGCCATACCCTGTGATGTGCTGAACCGACTGAGCATGTCGTTAAACTGCGCGAGACGGATGACGTCGATATAATTCTCACGTTCGGCAGCGTCGATATCTTCGCCCTGTAGCTGCAGTATTGTGTTACCAATATTGGAAGAACCGGCGACCCGGGTTGCATCTTCATCGCTGAGATACTTCGTATACTCTTGTGGCGGCTCGTTACGAAGACGCTCCTTGACCGCATAAAGGTACGCGATGTGCCTGCGAACCAACCGATGCTGAATCTCCGGCACATCACCCTCAGCGGGCCCGAAAAGAGTCATAACCATTCTACCAAATGAGCGTGAATCGTTAACAAAGGATCCCCAAATCTTGCGTGCCTCCCACCAGCGGGAGTAGGCCTGTGCAGTGAAGAATGCGATAAAAAAGGAGATTGCCGCCGAGAAACCACTCAACGCGGTTATAGACACATCGATGCTCTCGCGTAGAAGTGTGGTATATACTACCGACGTCGATGTCACGAAGACCAGGATGCCGAGAATCGCCTTCCAGTGCTCCGATAGAAGCTCGAAAACGCCTATACTTTTCTTAACATACATTTACAAATACCCAACCCGGCAGAGCCGGAAATGAATATTGATTATTGAATATTTATGGTTCGCCTTGATTCGACTGCCGTTCGACAGGCTCAGGCCCCGAGCAAGTCGAGGGGAGCTCATCGCAGGACGGCGGATCTATTTTACTTGTCACCCATAGTCACAAATCCTGTGCAAACATGATATGATATCAATAAATAGACACTAAATCCGAAAATTACTTTATTTCAGGCAGCTCTTCAGCAATAAATGCATGCAAACCGGCCTCAATTCTTTCTTCGAATATGAAATACTGAAACACTCTTTTGTACGGCAATTTTTGGCTTACTTTATTAAAATATGCGCGCCTGGATTCAAGATCTTCAGTCTGTATAGCCCGTAGCTCGCTCATCATTTCTTCAGCTTTGCTATCAGACAGGTTCTCTCGTTCCTGCATATACTCTTTTAGCAAAGCACTGTACCGGTTAAAAATGTATGTCCGGTTTTTCTCGTATTCAGCATATAAAGGCCAGAACACGGCACTTTCTTTTTCAGTCAGCTGCATTGTTTCTTTAACAAGCGCTCTTTTTTCAGAAAGCAAGTGATTCAAATCCAGATCAGGCACAGATTCAGCTAAAAGAGGACCCGGGATCAAGAAAATTATGATTGGTAACAGATTCGCTAAACTTTTCACAATCGGCCTCCTTTTTATATTAGATTCATTATTAAAAGTGTAAAATCATCCAGTAAATTTTCACCGGCATGTCTATCTTCAAGCCACATCCTTTATGTGTGGTATTCGACAAGATCCTTAAAGCACTTTATCTGACAAGCCGTTGCAGGTAGCGCAATGTTTCCGGTTTCGGAACTCAGCCCGCCCTAGCTTCCAACCTGGAGGTTCTATAGGCTGAAAGCGGCCTCGGAGAGTGTGACATGTTGGGTTGTTATTGTTCCCTTGGCAACCTTTTCTCGCAATATTTCCATCAGCTTTTCCGGAGATCCGTTTATATCTCTTTACTTATAGGTATCGTCAGATAAATCTGGTGTTGGCAATTTCCTTGCTCAGATGCATTTGTTAGACAAACGATAGCAAATGCAAAGGTGACTATGGCAATGATGACTGTATCATTTAACCTGAGACCAGGCGCATTTATTTCAAAACGAATGATGAAGACCCAACTGGAGTTGACCTTTATTCCAGTCATCGGTAATTTGATGCATATACCCGCCCTGAAATCTCAATTCGTCAGATATGCAATAACCGATTGCACCATAAATGCGATTACGATCAAACAATTCAACCTTTTTATCATCACCGATGTCCCGCTCTCCATTAATAAATATTTCATTGTAAAAAGCGAAATAGTAGGTTCCTTTGACAAGTTCTTTATTATTTAAGGCGATATTAATGAAAAGGCCGTACCGCCAGCGTGTGCGAAAATCTTGGTTCTCAACCCAACGCTGCTCAAACCGGAAACGGTGATTGATATAAGTTCTCCCGCCTAGTTTTTGCGGTAAGGCCGCCTCCTGATAAATACGATTTTCTTTGGAAGTATCGTTACTACTGCCAAATTCTCCACTTAGAATGAAGGCATAACCAAGGGTGAACTTCACCGCTAATGAGTCAGGGCTGTATGTTAATCCACCTCTTAATAGTAGTTGTTCCATATCACCGATCAGGTCCCAGTTGCGAAACTGAAAATCACCTTGAAATCCGAAACGGCTCTCTTTGAGCTGGGTTGACCACATGTACATATACCACCCTCCCAGCTGGTTTTCATCAATTTCACCTGCTCGCGCCTGGCCCTGAAGGGCAATGAAAGACCACAGAATACAGAATAACACGGTGGAGCTTAATGCCTTTTTTCTGAGCGCCATAATTGTCACTTGTCTCCAAAATAAATAAAGATCGACAGTTACCAATGTCATAAGATGTCAACAATAATTTGTTGCTGTCCTTTCAATACCGATTTACATAATTCTATCAATGCGGGAATCCGTGCTGTCACTCCAAACGAAATCCCGCGATTTTTTTACCACGCAGACCATATCCTCTGGAAGGGTTGAGCCAAAAGTCACGATTGTCCAGAAATACTGAAAAATCCAGCCCGTTGGTTTTGATAGTCACATCTACATCGTCACCATCAATTTCTTGTGAGCGGATGGATCGTATGAAACTCCATATATTCAGACAGGATTTATCCGCCAAGCCGAAGATGGTTACAGCAGGATTAGCCATATGAATTTAAAAAGCTTTTTCGTTAATGACACCTTTACTTTTTTTCATTACCCTAATATCCATTCTTTACTACCTTGTTTTCACTGTTCCTCCACTGAAATGGCAATGGCCTCGGTATGGCGGACATGGATCGAATCGCCCTCTTTCAGATTATCGAAGCCTTTCACCGACTCATCGACTTTGAGAGTCATCAGAATGTCATGCGGCCCTTTAAGCGTCACCTTACGATTTTTTCGGTCGATGTTTTGTACTGTGGCAGCCACGTCAACCGTCTCAACAGCAACGCCGGCCGGTTTTTCGCCTTTGGCTGACCTCGCAACAGCCATGCCAGCCGAAGCCTCCGGTTTCTCCCCAGGTTGGCCAAGAAAAAGTGCGACCGATTCATAAAATTTGATTTTGACCTTGTCGCCGATCTCAATCTGGTCAAAATTCCTTGCCGCATGATCCACTTCTACCGTTTGAAAACTGCCGCCAGGCATACGCAGTGTTACATGGCGGTCCACCCTGTCGATGGCCACGACTGTGGCAACAACAACGACGATGTCGCTTAGATTTATCGAGTGCTGGGCTTTTACCTTAGTTACATTCCCCAGAACCAGTACAGTGATCAAACTCGCGGTGATCAATCCAATGGTCATTCTTGATTTCATGATTGCCTTCCTTTCTTTTTATTGGTTTTCAACGAATGCTTGAACGGCGGGTATGAAACCCACTGCGACACATTTAGAAATTACGATACATTCGAAACAAAATTATAACACCGACTGCGGATCATTTTGACTCTGTCGACTCCTGTTTTTTTTGTATAACCTGATCAATGCTGAAATTTGCCGCTGTCCGGATGACAGGCCTCATGAAAGGGCGCCGTTGATCGGCTCACCGCCCAACCTGCGGCGGCCTGGATTTGGTTTATTACCGTCCTCTTTATATCGCTCTAATTGACTCGTTGGATTGCTCCTAATCCCAACCCGGCAGAGCCGGAATTGAAGATTGAAAATTGAAAATTGAATATTTATGGTTCGCCTCGACTCGACTGAGCTCGACGCAGGTCGGCGGATCTATTTTACTTGTCACCCATAGTCACAAATCCTGTGCAAACATGATGTGATATCAATAAATAGACACTAAATCCCACCATCATACCCAGGGCAATCACGAGAGCTCCCAGGGACATGCGCTGCAAATCAATACCGAAAATCGCCATCAGGATAAAACTTCCCAGAATTGTTAAGACTAACGATGAGCCGATGATCACGCCCATGCGCCATCCCATGGCCAGGGTAAGCACCAGCAACACGATGCCAACCGCTTCAGCGAAATTGATTATAAATCCGCTGACGGCCTCCTGCACAA
>Ga0209454_1000137_pt1 | contig 48309 bp, 38 predicted proteins | sample WorMetHERISLAND1_2_FD_187400 | JGI IMG/M metagenome (GOLD analysis project Ga0209454, IMG submission 187400) | Marine gutless worms symbiont microbial communities from Max Planck institute for Marine Microbiology, Germany - Olavius geniculatus... | ecosystem: Host-associated > Annelida >... | reverse complement strand
AGTAGTCGGTGTAATCAATTGCTATTTGTGCGTTTGTAAAAATCTTGAAGAAAAAAAACCAGAAATTAGGCGCACAAGGTGAGCCGGTGTCAGTAAGTAAAATTCGATTTGGGCAACAGCCCGTTAGTTTGCAATTTTAAAAAGACACAAAGTGTGCTATATCTGGGTTAAGAAAAAGATTTAGACGATTAGGTAAATTATTTCGAATAACGGTTGATTTTCCCTTTCACAAATACACAATCCCGCTTCGAACCATGTTCACCGGATTTTCCAAAATAATAGAAGAGCGCATTCGCACGGCCCAGAAAAAGGGAGTGTTCGAGAACCTCGAAGGCTCGGGCAAGCCCCTTAAGCTGGAAGAAGACCGCCATATCGCCGAGGATCTGAGGCTGGCCCACAAAATCCTGAAAAACGCCCAATGTCTGCCGCCTGAGATCGAACTGAAAAAGGAGATCGAGCGCACCGAAGATCTTCTCAGCGGCATGCCGGCTACCGCCCAAAAGCACCGTACCCTGAAAAAATTAAACTATCTTATCATGAAGCTGAATACCCTGAGAGACACATCACTTGAGATGGAAATGCCCCAGCAATATTCGCTCAAGCTGATCGAGCGGATTGAATCTAAAAAAGAAAAGTGCCAACCCGGTCAATAACAGGTACCGACGTTGTCGAAATCTATCAAGAATTTTTTGCTCAATACTGCTTGAAATCATTGGTATGAACGTTTACCCATGTCCGAACTCCAAATCCAGGTTCCTAAACCCGAATTCCATCAGATCCGTATCTCAACCAACAATTTTTATCACACAGGGGATTAGCACCCATGAAAAAAATCACTTTAGCCTTATTGTCCGGTGGCATCTCCTCGGAACGCGAAGTATCGCTAAACAGTGGAGACCAGGTGTATGAAGCGCTTGACAAGAATAAGTACGATATTCAGCGCTACGACCCCAAAACGGATTTGCCCCGCCTGATCGACGCAGCCGACAAGATCGATATCGCCTTGATCATCCTTCACGGACCTTACGGGGAGGACGGCACGGTGCAGGGCTTGCTCGATCTGCTCCATATTCCCTATCAAGGCTCGGGGGTTCTGGGAAGCTCGCTGGCGATGAACAAGGCCGCCACCAAGCTGATGTACGAAAAAGCCGGTATCCCTGGGCCGCCTTACATACTTTATGAGCGCAATGACACCGTAGATGCCGGTGCTTGCGCCGCTGAACTCGGATTGCCTCTGGTCGTCAAACCCGTAGTGGGCGGATCCAGCGTCGGCATGTCCATCGTCAGATCGGCCTCCGATCTGCAGGCCGCCGTGGAAAAAGCATTCGAGTTTGACAGCTCGGTCATGGCCGAAGCCTATGTCGACGGCATCGAGCTAACCGGTGGCGTTATCGGCAACAAGGACCTGGAAGCCTTCCCGATTATCGAAATCATACCGGACAAAGCCCATGAATTCTTCGATTACGAAGCCAAATACACAGCGGGCATCACCCAGGAGATCTGCCCGGCCCGCATCGATGAGGAATTAACGCGGCAAGCTCAGAGCTATGCAAAAAAAGCCCATCAGGCCTTATTTTGCCGGGGTTACAGCCGAACCGACATGATTCTCAAAGGACGGGAATTCTTCGTTCTGGAAACCAACACCATACCCGGCATGACGGCCACAAGCCTTTTACCCCAGGCAGCTCAGGCGGCGGGCTTGAATTTCACCAAGCTTCTCGACAAACTCATCGAACTCGGGCTGGAGGAGCAATAGGCACCAAATAAAAACGAAACTATAAACAATATCAAGGGATACAGAGGTTCAGCTACATTCCGAAAATCCAACGAAAATGGAATTCTGCGGATGCCCTGTCGGGCAACCGCAAACGTTGATATCAATATTGAACTGAGAAAAAGGAGGTCAAATTGGCAAAAGCTAAAAAGGTGGCGAAAAAGCAGACAATCGCATCAAAAGTCGGCATCGTTATGGGAAGTGATTCCGATCTGACGGTCATGCAGGAGGCTGCCAACATTCTGACTAAATTTCAAATACCATATGAAATGACCGTCGCTTCGGCCCACAGGAGCCCCCAGCGCGCCGCCGAATTCGCGGAATCGGCATTGAAAAAAGGCATTAAGGTGATCATCGCCGGGGCGGGCCACGCAGCCCATCTGGCCGGCGTACTCGCGGCCCATACGCGGCTGCCGGTAATCGGCGTCCCCATCGACTCCTCATGCCTCCAGGGCCTGGATGCCCTGCTGGCCACCGTTCAGATGCCGCCCGGGATCCCGGTCGCCACCATGGCCATCGGCAAATCCGGAGCTAGAAACGCCGGCATCCTGGCGGCCCAAATAATAGGAACCTATGATTCGGAAATAGGCAAAAAGCTCACCCGGTTCAAAAAAGAAATGGCGCGACAGGTCGAGCAAAAAGCCAAAAAAGTTGAAGAGATAGGCTGATGGCACGGTGCCGGGTCCGGGGCGACACTCAGAAATCGCTGTGTTCTGGATACTGGTAGCTGGTTTCCGGCCGCTGGCTCCTTGTCGCTGGCTACTGGTGACCGGCTGCTAGCAGCCGGCAGCACATGATACTCGATACTGGGATCACCTTTTATTGCACATCCGTTATCAGGTGACCAGGGAGCGGTGACCAGACGCCGTCAACCCACAACTCGCAATCCGCAACCCGCAACCCGTAACTCGCAACCCGTAACTCGCAACCCGTAACCCGCAACCCGTAACCCGCAACCCGCAACCCGTAACTCGCAACCCGTAACCCGCAACCCTTAGCTCGCAACCCGTAACCCGTAACTCGCAACCCGTAACCCGCAACCCGTAACCCGTAACTCGCAACCCGTAACCCGCAACCCGTAACCCGTAACTCGCAACCCGTAACTCGCAACCCGTAACACGCAACCCGTAACCCGTAACCCGTAACCCGTAACACGCAACCCGTAACACGCAACCCGTAACCCGTAACTCGTAACCCGCAACCCGCAACCCGTAACCCGTAACTCGCAACCCGTAACTCGCAACCCATCCATGCCCTCACCGAATGTCCATAAAATAAGTCCCGACTATCCCGACCCCGATCTAATTCGGGCGGCCGGTGAGGTCCTCAACCAGGGCGGAGTAATCGCCTTTCCCACCCGCTGCCTGTATGGAATGGGTGCCGATGCCTTTAAGCCTGAAGCGGTCGAGCGCATATTCAGGATCAAACGGCGAAGCTCCCAAAACCCGATCCTGATATTGATCGACGATCCCGCGCGGCTTCGGAATTTGACAGCCCGCATAACCGCATCCGCCGGGCTAATCGCCGATCGCTTCTGGCCGGGCAAGGTCACGCTGGTGTTTGAGGCCAGCAACCTGATACCTGATTATCTCACCGCCGGAACCGGGAAAATCGGAATCCGCCTGGCCGGCCACCCTGTCGCAGCCGCGTTGGCCGGCGCAATCCGGGGGCCCATTACCGGGACCAGTGCCAATGTTTCGGGACAGCCCGGCTGCCACCGGATAAACGACCTACCGCCGGCAGTGGCTCACAGGCTGGACCTTATCCTGGATGCCGGCCCTCTCGAAGGGGGCCGCGGATCAACGGTGGTCGATGTGAGTGGAGATGATCCCCGTGTTCTAAGGGAGGGTGTTGTTTTAGAGAAGGAGATTCTGGCTGCTGCAGGCGGCATTTAATCTGCAGTTGGCCACAAGGCTCGAATTCCGGAAGCTTTTGATCTCCGAAACGGTAAACCTTCTCGGCTTCCCGGGTTTGATCAATCCTATTGACAAAAAAATACAACTTGCTTATAAAAGCATCTCTACAATTATTTTGCCGGAGTGGTGAAATTGGTAGACGCGCTGGATTCAAAATCCAGTGGACCTTGCGTCCGTGCGAGTTCGATTCTCGCCTCCGGCACCAATGATATCAAGGGTTTACGTAAATTTGCGTGAACCCTTTTTTTATGCCAAATAGGTGCCTCCCTTTTTCGAAACCTCACCCCCGGACCGCCTTTCATGTTTTCAACATAAAGGGTATCTCCTCAATTCTTCAAACGATAATCAGAAGTTTATGCCCAAAGGTTAATGGTTGACAAAATCGAAGTGTTATGCAAAAGAACAATCAAAGGGCAATTGGTCTTACCAATTTATCTTAGTTTTCCCACAACACCATCTTTGCGCTGTTAAAAAGGGATATAAATATGGAAACCGTGAAATCTTTGCCAGTCAAACCAATACAAAAACAGTCTATTCCTGAGGCGATCATCCAGGAGCTTAGATCGTTGATAGACTCCGGGCACATCCCCAAGGGCGGCAAATTACCCCCCGAAAGAGAATTGGCTAAAATATTGAATGTCAGCCGGCCGTCGCTGAGAGTTGCTATCAATTCCCTGAGACTGCTTGGTATCCTGGAAAACCGGCAGGGAGATGGGACCTATTTAACCAGTTCCGACGAATGGTCGCTTGAGCCTTTGAGCATATTACTGTCTGTGAAAAAAGGTGCCCTGCTGGACATATTTGAGGCCAGAGAATCTATCGAAAACAGCTGTGCCGGGTTTGCCGCACTCAGACGGGATGAAGAGGATCTTAATGAGCTGCAAAGTGCCCTGGACAATATGCAAGCCAAATTTGATGATCCGGACAAATACATTGAGCATGATTTAGATTTTCACAAGGCCGTGATACATGCTGCCAAAAATATGGTTTTCGTCGATCTGATGAAAAAAATATATAAGCTGCTGGTAGATACCCGCAATAAGAACCGCAAGTATCCGTCGGAACTGTATCGGGAAAAAAACTTCCAACAGCATGTAGCGATTTTTGAAGGTATAAAAGAAGGGGACATTCATAAAGCTACAACGGCCATGGCTTACCACATGAGCCATATTCGCAAGCGACTCATGGAGAGTAAGGTGCATGAAACCATGAATTCATCGGAATAACGCAAGATCCGACGGTTGCTTTATCTTTAAGGAGAATTGTTAATATGCAACTTTATGAGTATGAATTGGGAAAAGCCTGCGATATCCTCATCAATGAACTCTTCAAACTAAAACCCGGTGAATCCTTTGTTATCACGGCCGACACGGAAAGCGACGAAAGGGTCGTGAACGCTTCCGCCAGAGCCGCTTTTACCGCCGGAGCCAACCCCATGGTGATTTGGCTTCCCACCCCCGTAACCGAGGGAAAAATGGCGGACCCCATCCTGCCCATAGAGTCCCTTGCAGGCGCCCTTAAAGGAGCCGATGTCTGGTTTCAGGTCAATAACAAGCAAATATTGGATTCATCCCCGGCGCAAATGGCCCTGAAGGTGAACAAGAATATCCGATACCTGGAATTGACCGGTGCAACCGCCAGCATGATGATCCGCTGTGTGGGGAGAGTTAATTATCCTGACCTGAAAATATTCCTGAGAGAGCTGGCAGACGCCACCAGAACGGCCAAGCACCTGCGTATGACAACACCGGCGGGTACCGACGTCGCGTTTGACAATATCCCGGACAGTGAGTTCAGCATTGAAGACGGATACGCCGATACCCCGGGGATCCATTTTATGGCCGGCCAGGTGGGATGGCTGCCTGATCGGGAATCCATCAACGGCACTATCGTTTTTGACGGTTCAATCGTCCCCCCATGTGACGTGCTCGAAGAGCCTGTTCGCTTGACAATGAAGTCAGGACAGATCGTAAAGATCGAAGGTGGAGCCCAGGCACGGGAATATGAAGCCTGGTTGAACAAGCTTGATCATCCGCAGATGAGAAAAGTGGCCCACGCCACTTACGGATTCCTCCCCGGTGCGAAACTCACGGGGAAGATAGCCGAAGACGAGAGGGTGTGGGGATGCACCGTATGGGGATTCGGAGCCACGAGAGAAGATGACGCGCCCTCCCACAACGACGGAATTTGCCTGAACACCTCCGTGTGGCTGGATGATGAGCTCTTTATCGATCAGGGCAATTTTGTCGATGAAAAATTCGTTAACCTGGCTGATAAACTGAAGATAATCTAAAGATACACGCCAACTACCGGCACGGATCTTTATAAAGGAGAATGGCTCAAAGCGAATATCAGGGCTTCACTCGTTTCATGAAGGGAGGTGATGCGTCGACCCAACAGTACGATCAGGCCAAGGCTTACCCATTGTGTATCATAACGTATCTGTGAAGGAGGTTAGTATGCTTGCAAGAAAGATAAAACTCTTGGTGTTAGGCCTAGTCATCATAGGCCTCTTAGGGGGATTACCGAGCGCTAGCGTTGCCAGTGACAGTATCGTGCGTTATGCCTGTGACTGGCCCGTAACCCTTGATCCATCTAAAAATCTATGGACTGAAAACTTCACGGTGTTTGTCAACCTGTTTGATCCCCTACTTTTTCCGGACACTAACGGAAAACCGCAGCCCCATGTGGCAGAAAGCTGGGATGTCTCATCGGACGGGTTGGCATACACCTTTCACATCAGAAAAGGAATCAAATTCCACAACGGCAACAAATTGACGGCTGACGACGTCAAATTCACCATGGATCGCCTGCTGGCCATCGGTGAAGGTCCTGCGTTCCTCTGGCACGGCAAGATAAAGAAGACCTCGGTACTTGATGAGTATACCGGAAAATTCGAATTGGAACGGCCCTTCGGACCTTTTCTTTCCACCCTTCCCTTTTTCTGGATAGTAGATAAAGAAGCAATTGTGAAAAACATCAAAAGGCCGGGCCCCTTTGGAGATATGGGAGACTACGGCAAAGAGTATGTCTCTATCAACGATGTTGGCTCAGGCCCCTACATGGTCCACGATCACAGCCGTGATGAATACCTGACGATGAAAAAGAATCCCAATTACTTCCTGGATCTGAGCTCGGCGCCTGAATATTTTAAAATGATAGGGTCAACCGAAACGCCATTACTTAAAACTCTCTTTGCCAGGAGAGAGCTGGAGCTGGCCAACAGATGGCAATCCTCCGAGGCCGTAGAGTCCTTTTCAAAAATTGATGGTGTTGAAGCCGCTTCCTGGCCTGGGGTCAATGAATCCTATATCACCATGCACACCAAAAAAGCTCCCCTTGATGATATTCACGTCCGCAAGGCGCTTGCCTGGGCCTTTGACTACAAAGCGGTAGTAAAGTTGACACCTGGCGCTGTCCAGGCGAGAGGTCCGGTTCCACAGTCCGTCCCCGGCGCGGACCCTGAAGCCTTTCAGTACCATCAGGACCTGGACAAAGCAAAAGAAGAGATCAAGAGGTCAAAATACTACGGGAAACTGGATCAATACCCCATTGAAATCCATTGGCATGACAATCCGGCACAGCAAAAACAGGCCATGTTGATGATGGCAAACGCGGCCAAGATCGGCGTGACCGTTAATGTTGTCGAGACCACATTTGCGCTATTGGAACAGAACTCTTCATCGATGGATACCACACCGCACATGCACGTGGTCGGGGACGAAGCCATTTACCCTGAAGCAGGTGTACTGTTGGAGGGCCGCTACCACTCCAAATCCGCTCCCACCTGGGAGCAAAGCGAGTGGCTGCTCGACAAGGAAATCGACAAGATGATTGATGAATCATACTCAATCATTGATTATGAAAAAAGATTAGCAAAATACAGGGAGATTTCAAAACGCATAATGGATTACTGTGCGACGATCTACGTCACGGATGATCCCCAGACCCGGGCGTATCAGGCGGCTTACTTAGACTGGCCCGCCGCCCAGGGCAAAGCCATTAATGTCGGCGCCTATGATAATAGTGTGCGTTTTATTAAGATGCACCCGGAAAAGAGAGCTAAATTGGTAAAATAAGCAAGCAGACTCTGGCCGCCGGGATTTTTTTAGAGGTTGTTTTTAATTTTCTCCGGACGATTAATTACGTCTAATATGGCGGTTGTCATATTTAAGATTATTTCAGCTGATTACACCCCGAGCTTTGTCCTGGGGCAAATCCGGCAACCGGAACATATATATGGCAGCCGCCATAAGCCGTATGACTTGACGGTTTTGATTTCATTGGGAGTTACCTACCAATGGTAATGGGAGATTTAGATGAAAGGCACCCAATTTGACAAAAGGTCAAGGCTGAACAGACAATTAATCTACATTCTTCGAAGGCTTATCTATTCCATCCTCGTTCTTCTGGGCCTCTCCCTGGTCATCTTTGTCATCTCCCGCATCATGCCGGGTGATCCGGCGAGGATGGCGCTCGGTTCAAGAGCTCCCGTGGAGGTTGTTCAGCGGCTTCGCGCGGAAATGCATCTGGACAAGCCCATATTCATCCAATATGCCTACTGGCTCAAAGGCGCTGTTCGCGGAGACTTCGGCAAATCACTCATAACGGATCGCCCTGTTATGGAAGACATCATGAACGTATTTCCGGCCACGCTCGAACTCGCTTTCTACATTCTGATCTTTATGACGGTCATCGGTTTTGGTATGGGGACCTTATCCGCCAGGTACAGGGATACGTGGCTGGACAATATGGGCCGGATCATCTCATACCTTGGGGTTATTACCCCTCCCTTTGTTTTCGCCCTATTTGGTATGATCGTCTTCGCATATTTGATCCCTATTCTTCCCCCTATGGGCAGAATCAGCCCGGATATAGCAGCTCCCGCTAAAATAACCGGATTTATGACAGTTGATGCCCTGATTCAAGGTAATTTCATAGCGTTCTTTGACGCCCTGAGGCATCTGGTCCTCCCCACCATCAGCCTGGGACTTGTAGGGATGGCTGAAGAATCAAGAATAATAAGGGGGTCTGTGTGTAACAACATGGATCAGGACTATATCGCCGCAGCGAAATCATACGGTATTCCCGATCGCATTATAACATTTCGAAACTTGCTGAAACCATCATTGATACCCGGCGTATCCATACTCGGGCTTGAATTCGCCACAGTCGTAGCCAACGCCCTTTTAGTGGAATTGATTTTTAACTGGCCCGGGTTTGCCCGATACAGCATGAATGCCATGCTCGGAAAAGATCTAAACGCCATCTCAGCGACTGTCCTTCTCGTGGGTGTGGTTTTCATCTTCAGCAACATAATGGTGGATATCGTCGTCAATATCCTTGACCCGAGAATCCAGCTTATAAAAGAAAGGGAGGAGTAGGATGCGACGAGGGACGATTGGCAACCAGCAATCATCAAGGAGGTGGGAAAGTGTCCGTCGAGGATGGTATAATTTTTCCCGCAACAATCTTTCGATATTGGGACTCGTCATAGTCCTTATTATAATCTTAATCGCCATCCTTGCTCCCGTCATTTCCCCCCACCCCGAGTCCGCCGGCAGGCATGTGGATTTTGAAGCCGCAAAACAGGCTCCGAACATGCAATACTGGTTCGGAACGGATATATTCGGTCGCGATATATTAACGCGTACCATATTTGCTTTCAGATATTCTCTTTTTATGGCAGTCATGGTCATAATCATGGCTGCGCCATTCGGTGTCGCCCTGGGACTAATCGCAGGATACTTCCAGGGAACCAAGATCGATTCAATTATCATGAGATCGACGGACATCTTTCTTGCCGTACCCCCGCTAATCCTCGCCATGGCCATCTGTTCAGTTTTGGTGCCCAGCCTGGGCAACACAATTCTTGCAATCGGCGCGTTGTGGTGGACCTGGTACACCAGAATGGTCTATTCCATGGTAACATCCCTTCGCGGAGAGTTTTTCGTATACGCGGCGGAATTGACCGGGGCACCAAGATTCCATATCCTGTTCAGGGAAATACTTCCCAACTGCCTGTCGGAAATTCTCACCAAGATGACACTTGACGTGGGAGCGGTCGTAATGATCGGATCGAGTTTGAGCTTTGTGGGACTCGGAGCGCAGCCGCCCACGTCGGATCTCGGGAACATGATCGCGAACGGAACACAGTATTTACCGGACCAGTGGTGGATTTCTGTTTTCCCGGGGATTTCCCTGATGATAGCGGTGATGGCGTTTAACCTTCTGGGTGACGGTATTCGAGACATGTATCAGGTCGAGGAAGCTTAATAAATGCAGACACCATTATTGGAAGTAAAAGATCTCCACGTACGGTTTAAAACCTTTGAAGGCTACCTCAATGTGCTTAACGGCGTTGATTTAACTGTATGGCCGGGTCAAAAAGTCGGCCTTGTGGGTGAAGCAGGCTGCGGAAAGACGACCACAATGAAATCCATCATGAGGATACTTCCCATGCCGCCGGGGGAGATAACCAGGGGCCAAATCCTGTTTAAGGGTAGTGATGTTCTCAAGATGAAGGTTTCGGAATTCAATAACATCAGACGCAGCGGCATTTCAATGATCTTCCAGGATCCGACCGCGGCGTTGAATCCTGTCTTCACAATCGGCTCGGAAATAAAGAACGTCATAAAATACTCCGGGGTATTAAAAGAAAACGCGAATAATAAAAGCATCCAGGCCCACGCCGTGAAGGCCCTTGAAAACGTAATGCTGCAAGATCCCGAAAGACTTCTATTAAATTATCCCATCCAGCTTTCCGGCGGTATGAGACAGAGGGTCTGTATCGCGATGGCACTGGCCAGCAACCTTGAACTGCTTCTCGCGGATGAGCCGGGGACATCACTTGATGTGACCATCAAGGACCAGATTCTGCGTTTGCTCGAAAACCTTGTGAAGGAGCGCGGTGTTTCCATCGTACTCATAAGCCACGCTCTGGGCACGATAAAGAACATTACTGACATTACTTATGTGATGTACGCAGGTTCCATGGTTGAAACAGCAAAAACTGAAAAGATTTTTTCGGAGCCGCTCCATCCATACACGCGGGGTTTGATTAGTACGGTCCCAAAGCTTTCCGGAGGCGATTTGCCAAGGGAGATCCCGGGGCAGATCCCCAGATATATTAATCTGCCGCCTGGGTGCCGGTTTGGCCCCAGATGCGAAAGTGTTTCACCTAAATGTGAAGAAGAAAGTCCACTCTTTTTTGAGGTTGAAAAAGACCACAAGGTCGCTTGTTGGCTATTTGAGAAATAGGAGAATAATGTCTGCAATCAGTGTTCTTAAGGTAAATAACCTGAAAAAATATTTTTATACCCAGCAAGGTATTGTTAAGGCCATAGACGGCATCAACTTTTCACTCGACGCGGGAGAGACACTCGGACTAGTTGGTGAATCCGGCTCCGGGAAAAGCACGGTGGCCTATACTCTGGTAGGCATGTACCGGCCCACGGAGGGCGAATGCCTGTATAAAAATCAGGATATCGGGATTGAAAGCAGACACAGATCCAAAAAGATTAAGCAGGATATACAGATCGTCTTTCAGGATCCCGGCACATCATTAAATCCCCGCCGAACAATTCGCCAGGCACTTGAACTTCCCATTAGAATCCATGGTACGGAAAAAAACGGCAAGGAACGATTGGAAAGGGTAAAAAAGCTTTTGAAATTGGTCCACCTGCCTGCGGACTACGTCAATAAATACCCCAAAATGATCGGCGGCGGGGAGAAGCAGATGATCTCCATTGCCCGTGCGCTGGCCACCAATCCTTCACTTATCCTCTTGGATGAGCCCACGTCCGCGCTGGATGTCTCCACCCAGGCGAAGATTATTAAGATGCTGAGAGAGTTTCAACGCGATCTCAAGTTGACCTATCTCTTTATTACGCATGATTTGAGTCTCATGAGCTATGTGGCGACTAAGGTCGCCATCATGTATCTTGGCAAGATCTGCGAAATCGCACCCAAGGACAACTTCTTCAGAGATCAACTCCATCCCTACACAAAAATGCTTCTTTCGGCTATTCCGGTCATATCCGAAGAAGAGGAGCAGATGAAACCCAAAAAAGTCCGGTCAAAAGGCGAGATTCCCAGTGCCATAAATATCCCCAAGGGCTGCAGCTTTTATTCCCGCTGTGCCAAAAGGATGGACGTCTGTTCGCATCAGGACCCTGAAATGATTGAAGTAAGGCAAGGACACAGCGTCAGGTGCCACTTATATAACTGAGGGGTTGGGGAGTTTCTCCTCAATGGTTCTTGCTCTCATATGTTCGCACTTCGCCGTCTGATGCGGTGTCCGGCCGGGGTATGCGCCCGGACATAGCAGGGATTGAAAAATTCCCCGGCCCCTCATAAAACCAAGGAACATACCCTATGAAGACCATTCTCACCAACTGCCATGTAATCGACTGCACGGGGGGACCCGTTCTCAGGAATATGACCGCGATCATTAAGGGAAACAGGATCATGGCCTTGGAGAGCGGCGTTTACAAAAGAAAGCCCGCGGAAAAAGAGCGCCTAATCAATCTGAACGGCGGATATGTCCTCCCGGGGTTGTGGGATGTTCACACCCATCTCGGTGACCTTATTCCGGATCCGAGAAATCTTCTGGAGACAGAATCTCCTATTGATTACACCATCCGTGCCGGTCGCAATGCCATGGACGCCCTGCGTGCGGGGATAACGGGTGTTCGTGTACTCGGAGAGAACCACTACGCCGATGTCGCCTGGAAAAAGGCCTTTGACCGCAACGTTTTTATGGGACCCCGCCTCTTTGTGTGTGGAAGAGCCATGAGTATCACCGGCGGTCACGGACACGGGACCCTGGGCGCCTTTGAGGTAGACGGACCTGATGAAGTCCGAAAGGCGGTCCGTGAGAACATAAAGCACGGAGTGGATCAGATAAAGCTCATGGTCACGGGCGGCATCATGACCGCGGGCGAAAGTATGCAGGAATCACAATTTCTAATAGAGGAAATCCGGGCAGCCACTGAAGTTGCGCATCAGAGCGGCAGGAAAGTCTGCGCCCATTCATGGGGAACTGAAGGCGTCAAGACGGCCATTCAAGGGGGGGTGGACTGTATAGAGCACGGGCTGCTCGACGATGAGGCAGTTGAAATGATGAAGGAGCATGATACTTTTTACGTTCCAACCCTCAACTGCACCCAGGACAGAAAAAAGATCCTGCAAGGCGGATTACCCGATTTCATGAAGGAGAAGGCCCTCGGCTCCGCGGATCTTCACCTTCAGGGATTTCGAAGAGCCTTAAAGGCGGGGGTGAAAATCACCTGCGGGGCGGATTCAAATCCTGTCTCAGAATTTGCGCTTTCTGAGATCGAGCATCTCGTAAAGGCCGGCATGAATGAAATGGACACACTTATGGCCGCCACAAGGACATGCGCTGACCTGTGTGGTGTGCAAGACCTGCTGGGGACGGTTGAACCGGGAAAACTGGCGGATCTGATCGTACTATCCGAAAACCCTTTAGAGAATATCTCAAACATCAGGACGCTGCAGATGGTCTTAAAAGATGGAAAAGTAATAGAAACAGCTCCCCTGGAAGATACAGCGGATTTTAGAGAACTCTTTCTCTAAATCGGCCGCAAGCCAAGATAAGGTGTAAGAGATGCTCGATACAATTAAGTCACGAAGAAGCATAAGAAAGTTTTTGGACACACCTGTTTACCCAGAGGATCTAACTAATCTGCTTGAAGCGGCCAGATGGGCGCCGAGCGGGGGCAACAAGCAGCCGTGGCAGTTTATCGCCGTAAGGAAAGCGGATAATATCAGGAAGATAAAGATGTTTTCGCCCGGAATCGGAGGCATTCCTGCAGCGTTGATCATCATATGTTCCGAGGAAACTAAAAGGGAGCGAACAACCCTTATGGACATCGCCATCGCGGCCCAGAATATCATGCTCACCGCAACAGATAAAGGACTGGGCTCATGCTGCGTGGCATCTTTTGACCAAAAGGCGGTGCAGTCATTGGCTAATATTCCCGCGGACATCGTGCCCGAATTGATCATTGCGCTGGGATATCCAGCCCAAAACGTCAAAATTCCTAACAGGCGGCAACTGGAAGAAATGGTTCACTGGGAGGAATATGGAGGAACGTTGAATGGATAATAAAAAACTGGAATCAGGCATAATAGATCTGATTTGTTTTATGGCGGTAGGCGCCAGAGAGCTGATGAATGACCCCAAAATTTACGGTCCTATGAGACTCATGGAAGCGACGCAACGATTGGCCGATTTGGCTGAAGCGTGTGGGATTCCTAATGAAATATTCGCGCAAGTGTCCCAAAAGATTGCAGCGGCCCCTATGGAAGGTCTTCCCAATGATGGTGAAAAGGAGTTTGTTCAAGCCATGGATGATCTAATCGCCTTTCTTGTCGGGTGGGTAAAAAATTCCTGACTCCAATGAGTATTATTTAGCAAGGGGAATCAAAATGCATGTTCCACGCCCCAGACAATTTGACAACACAGGCACCGTCAATTCTCCGCCTGCGGCGGTTCCGGTTCCGAGCTTGCCCCAGCCTTCTTGCGCTTGCGAATTTGGTTTAGTCTGCGAAGGGCCTCCCCATGCCCCGGCCTGATTTCCAGCGCTCTGATAAAGTGTTTTTCAGCGGCTTCGAACTGCCCGTGGTCCATAAGGACTACCCCCCAATTTATAACGGCGCCGGTATGCCGGGGGTCGAGGGACACCGCCCTGTAAAAATGCTGCTGGGCGGCTTCGAATTGTCCCCGCTTTTTATAGGTCAGGCCGATGTTATTGTGCAGATCGGCGTCGGACGGATTGATTGTTAGAGCAGTATTGAAGTGGCCGAGGGCTTCCGCGTAATTGCCTTTGACCACCAGCGCTGCGCCCAGGTTGTTGAGATATTTTACCCGCATGGGCGCAATTCGCACGGCTTCGCGGAAATGCAAAATACCCTGATCTAATTCTCCGGTTCTGACCAGCGCAAATCCCAAGTTATAGTGTGCATCCGCAAATTGAGGATTTATTTCCAGGGCCGTGCGGCAGTGCTTGATGGCTTCTTGAAAACGCTTTTGGCGTGATAGGGCCGCACCTAAATTATTATGGACTCGCGCCTTCCCCGGGGATTTTTCAGCACTGTCGCGGTACAGGGTGATTTCATCGGCCCAGGTTTGGTTTCTCGCAAATGTCCACCCGCAAAACAAGGCGCCCACTAAACTGAGGGCGATCACAGCCGGCAAGCCGTGTTTCGAACATCGAAAAGCCAGAGATACGATCGCCAGGACGGCAAACATGCCGGGCAGATAGTTGCGATGCTCGAAAACCAGTTCCAGGCCGATAATCGAAGATTCAATCATGAGGTTGCCCAAAAACCAGATAATGCAAAACGATATCAGCGGTTCTTTACGAGCGATCAGCAATGCAAAGGCGACCAAGGCCAAAATTGCAGTCATTGAAAACAGAGTGGTGAGGGGATTGAGCAGAGAGTAAGAGAGAGCAAAATCATGATCCAGGTTCAGGCGGGATGGATGCGGCCACAGCAGCAGGCTGATGTAGAACACCACAACCCGGGATTCGGTCAGCAAGCGCTGAATAGGCGTGAATTCTCTGGTCCGGTATCCGCTCAGGATCTTGGCAACCGGCTCGAAATCCAAAAAGCCCAAGGCGATTGTTATGAAAAGTAGTGCTCCGGCGCCCAGTGCGAACAAGTTGCGTTTGGCCCATTGGGCGTTCAGCTCCTGAAAAAAATAGCATTCATATAAAAGGATAAACAGCGGCAGGGTAGCGGCAATTTCCTTGGTGCCGACGGCGAGTACCGCGCTGACCAGGCACCCGGCGAGACGCAGCCACTTCCACCGGGACCTTTCGGACAGGCGAAAAGTCGCATAGAACAGCAAAGAAAGGACATAAAACATAGCCGCCAGGCTGTTCATCCGCTGGACGATGTAGGTAACAGACTGGACCTGCAGAGGATGGACCATCCAGATGAAAGCAGTCAAAAAGGGTATCCAGCCCATCTTTTCATGGGAACAACGCAGGGCAGGGGTTTGAAAGGTGGCCTTGACCAGCAAATAAAGAAAAATTCCGCAGGCCGTATGAATTAAAATGTTGATCGCATGATAGCCGACCGGATTATAGCCGTTGAAATAATAATTCAGTGCGAAACTGACGTTGGCAACCGGGCGGCTGGGTATCGGGCTGTTGAAAGCGGCCCAGACGATGTTTTCCGGGCTGAGAGTCGGGATGCGGATATGGGGATTGTCATAAATGTTGACGAGGTCATCGAAGATAAAAGGGGTTGTCAGAGTGTCGGCATAAACCAGGATTACGACTACTGCCAGCAGGGATAAAAGCAGTGTTTCGCGTTTGGGCCCATTTTTAATCGGTGGGAAGATCTTTGCCATAGTATGAGGACAGATGACAGAGGACACAAAACAGATGACAGTAACCGGAAAACAGAAGACGGAGGACAGAAGGCAGAAATCAGAGGACAGAGGACAGATATGCTGGCATCAAATAGCCATGTTTAAAACACCAGGCCCTCTGCACTCTGCCCACAAACCCGCACCGTGTAAAGCATCTTCAATCTGAAATCCAAAATCTAAAATCCGCAATCGAGAGACCCGTAACCCGCAACCCGCAACACGCAACACGCAACCCGCAACCCGTAACCCGCAACCCGCAACCCGCTGCTACCTTGGTGAAACCCGGGCCGCAAATCCGTCGCTGTGCAACTGGGCCGTCAATTGCCCGGCCTCAGTCTCTGAGTCGTAAGCGCCAATAAGTATCCTGGTTTTATTCCGCTTTTGGCGATCCAGGAGGCTGTAGGCCATATAGCCTTTGCCGCGAAGCCTGGACTCATAGTCTCGGGCCTCCTGAACGGTATCGGCTGTCCCCACCTGCACGGCAAGAGGCTTCTTGGCGATGCAGACGTAGCGAAATCTTCTTTTTTTCAGCCGGGCTGCAGCCTTCCTGGCCTCATTGAGGGATGGAAAGAAACCGATGAATACCCGATGCCATTGTCCTTTGCCGGGTATTATTACCGGACATGTGAAAGCAGGGTAGCCTCGGCTTTTTAGACCGGTGGCAGCTTTGATTGCCTTTTTCGAGTCGCGGTAGGCACTGACCTGAATCGTGTATGGCAGCGCCGCCTGGGTGGGGGTAGCCAATCTCGCGCGGCCGGAAGTGGTCTGGTTGGCTTTAAGGTCGTTTCGGGACGGTTTGTCTTCTTCGAGATCGGCACCCTCGGCCTGCGTGGCAGAAGGCGTATAGGTTATTCGCAGAGGCTTGCCGGCTTTATAGCTCATCAGATGTGCAACATAGGGATCCAGCCCATCGGCCCGGTTATGCCGGATCATCAATTCCAGCACGCGCTTCTGGCTGGCGACCGCATCATTAAATTGCCCCGCGGCAGCGTAGGCAGCCGACAGCGTGTCCAGGGAGTCGACCGTTTCGCTGATATCAACTGCTTTTTTCGCCAGATCAAGGGCTTTCTTGCCGTTGCGAAAGCGCTTGTCCGCGCTCGTCGCCAGGATCCAGGCCTGGCTGTTGTATGCATCCACCAGAAGCGGTTCCAATTCGATGGCCCGAGAGAAATCTTCGAGCGCCCTGGCGAGGTCGCCTTGTTTGACCCATGCAAACCCCCGATTGCTGAATGCCTCTGCGTATTCGGGCCTGAATCGCAGCGCCATGGTGTAATCGCCAATGGCCCCGTTGTAGTCTTTTTTGTAGGCCCGGGCAATACCCCTGTAGTTATAGGCCTCAGAATCTTCCGGGATCATACTGATGACGACCGAAAAGGCATCAATGGCTTCATCGTACTGTCGCGATTTGATATGGGCCAGTCCTTTTTCAAATTCATCATCCTGACCCAAGCTCTGGCAGGGGAGGATAAGAACAGATGCCAGGATTAGCGAGGCTCGTATCATGGTGTTTCTGATTATCATCGGATTGCCATTGGGTTGTATTTATAATGCCGTTGGAAGCTATGACTAGAAGCTATCTCAAATCCGCCAGGGTCCAATTGATTGTTGGTCATTTTCTGAACCCTGGTTTATAGTTCATGATACCGGAAATTCGACTAAAAAGCAATTTTTATAACCCACCCCAAAAACCTCGCCAAAACCTGTTAGGGCTGCACGGAATTGACTCATCCAGCCATTTTAATTTGACAGAATTGCCCTTTTTTCATATCCTTTAAGGAGTATATGCGGTGACGGCGTATGAAGAAAAAAGATATCCTCAAAACCACCATAATGGATTCGATGGTTGCCACCGGACTATGTCTGGCCGGTTTCTATTGGGTATGCGAATCTTTTATGTACTTCTTTCTGGATCCGGACGCCAACTTCATTCAGCATCTTCTGGGACCGGACATGTTCCAAACCTGGACCAGGGTCCTGGTCTTGTGCCTATTCCTCATTTTCGGCTCTCACGTGCAATACACGATCAACAAACGCAAAGCGGCCAAGGACGCCCAGCACGAGAGCGAAGAAAAATATCGCACCATTCTGGAGAGCATCGAAGAAGGCTATTTCGAAACCGATAGTGGCGGCAACCTCACCTTTTTCAGCAATCCGTTCTTGAAATTACTGGGCTATTCGCGCGATGAACTGCTCGGCAGAAAAATCGGCAACTACACCTCGCTTGAGACTGCCAGCAGAATGAAACACGTCACCAAACGGCTTCAGGAAACCGGCAAACCCGAAAATGTAAGCGACTATGATGTCGTCCGCAAGGACGGCAGCATCATTTCACTTGAGCTTTCCGTTTCGCTGCTCGAAGATCAAGAAGGACAGCCCACGGGCTTTCGGGGCGTTTTGCGTGATGTTTCCGAACGCAAGCAGGCCGAAGAAGAAAAATACGAGCTGGAAAGTCAATTTCAAGCGGCTCAAAAAATGGAATCCATCGGCACGTTGGCCGGGGGCATCGCTCATGATTTCAACAACATTCTGATGGGGATCCAGGGCAACGCCTCCCTGATGCTGATCAAGACGGATTCCGATAATCCGAACCATGAAAAAATCAAGAACATTGAAAAATATGTTCAGAACGGTACCGAACTCACCAAACAATTGCTGGGTTTTGCACGCCGGGGAAAGTACCTGATCAAAGCGACCGATCTCAACGAAATTATTGACAAATCATCTGCATTGTTTGCCCGCACGAAAAAGGAAATCAGGGTACATACCGATCTCAAAGCAGACCTTTGGACGGTTGAAGTCGATCGCGGGCAGATCGAACAGGTCCTGCTCAACCTTTACGTCAATGCATGGCAGGCCATGCCCAACGGCGGTGACCTTTATCTGCAAACGGAAAATGTCATCCTGGATCGCAGTTATGTCAAACCTTATAAGGTGGAGCCCGGCCGATATGCTAAAATCTCCGTCTCTGATACCGGTGTGGGCATCGGCAAAGAGACTCAGGAACCCATATTCGAACCTTTTTTTACGACCAAGGAAATGGGGCGGGGAACCGGCCTGGGCCTGGCCTCGGCCTATGGCATCATCAAGAGCCACGGCGGCTATATTAACGTCTACAGCGAAAAAGACAAAGGCACCACCTTTACCATTCATCTGCCGACCTCGAGCAAGGAAGTCTCCCTGGAGCAGGAAGCAGCGCCGGCCGCAATAATCAAAGGCAGCGAGACCGTCCTGTTGATTGACGACGAGAAAATGATTCTCGATGTTGGCATCGAATTGCTGGAAGAACTGGGCTACACGGTGCAGACCGCTACGAGCGGGCAGGAAGCCATCGACGTCTTTGAAAAGGATCAGGGCAAAATTGATCTGATCATCATGGATATGATCATGCCCGGAATGGGAGGCGGTGAAGCCTTTGATCGCCTGAAGCAAATCGATCCCAGTATCAAGGTGCTGCTTTCAAGCGGTTACAGCATCAACGGCCAGGCCACCCAAATACTGCAGCGCGGCTGTGATGGGTTCATCCAAAAGCCGTTTAACATGAACCAATTGGCTGAAAAGATCCAAAGGGTGCTCACCAGCAGCGGCAATTCCGGCCCCAAACCCTCGATAGCATAAATCCTCCGGGCTATCGGTTGTACACCTAATATTGATGGACATGTAAAAAGTCAAATCGGATCGCTGCGGTGTCCCCTTTTGGGGGTTCTCGAAAATCAAATATTGTTATTGGAGATTTGTTTGTAATCCAATGATTCTGGTGCTTGTGATTCGGGATTTAGACAATCTGGTGCCTGATTTTGCAGATTAGCGTTTAAATGTCCAGATGCTGGTGCGGCTTTAAAACAGCGCCACCGGTTCCCGCACAATCCGCTTCAACGCCTCTGCCGCAGACGCCGCCGCCTGAGGGAAGACATCTTTTAAGTTCCGGATGTGCCGAAGATTGTCCGCTGTTCTCAAAATCAGCATTGCCAGATCGCCCTCCTCCATTTCAGCGATCCTCGATACCCGCTCCCATGACTGCTCCTGAGTCCAGGCGAATATGGCGGCAGCCGGTCTGAAATAAAGGGGCCGAACTTCAAATCCACTTTTGACCATCCGGCCGACAAAGGGCTTGAGACCTTTTTTTAGCTTGCCATAGGCCTGCTCCAGTTCAGCGGGAATCCGGCCTTTTTGAAATCTGTCGTCAGTTTCACGTTCATTGACAAACGAGGCGATCATGGCTGCAAGGAGTTCGGAATCATGTTGCGGGAAAACATCCTGTCGAAATCCCTCTGCGATTAGAATCGGTTGATCCACCCTCAGCCGGGAAGCCCATATCCCATCCGGTGTCAATTCATCGTCTGATGAAACATAGCCGCTGGCTTTTAGAAAATTGAGATGGTGCAAAAAATCCCGCCAGAGATGCTCATGGTCTTCAAGTCCGCCGCTGTCAGTGCGCGGATGTGAAAACAGGAAGGTCGCAAATGATTTTCTCAACAGTGCCCGAATTTGTTCGGGGCGGTGGGATAAAAGCAAATTCAGCACCATCGAAAAATTAATCCTGATCTGACTGTCGATATCAGACGACGGCGAGGAAAGCAGCCGCACAACCAGCCGGACGTCCATGAATTTATCAGGAATCACCAGGGCGAAGCCAACCTTGTCCATCCCCCGGCGACCTGCCCTGCCAGTCATCTGGTGAAGCTGGGTAGCGGTTAGGGCCGTAAACTGCTTGCCGTTGAAGCGATCGGAGTTTAAAAAAGCCACTGTCCGCGCCGGGAAGTTAACACCCGCGGCCACCGTCGATGTTGCGAATATCGCATCGAGAAGCCCCTGGGCCATTAAATTTTCCAGTACCAGTTTCCAAGACGGCAGTTGGCCGCTGTGGTGGGCACCAACCGCCAGGTGTTCCAGGCGCCAGCGCTGACGGTGATTGGCTATATGCGGTGTGGATCGAAGGCAATTCGCAACTATGGGACCCAGGCGGGTATGGTGACTTTTTTCAACCCCCGCCTGCCCCCGGCAGACATCCAGCGCGCGGTCGCAGTCGGCCCTCGATTTCAGAAAAAAGATAGCCGGCAACAAATCGAATTTCCGCAGGATCCGCATTATCTGATCAAAGGGCGGCAAATCGCGGGGATTGCCGAAAATACGCCGCTGCCGGGTTTTGACATACTGATTGACCTTCGGGTGAAGTTTCCGCCGCCGTCCTTTATTCTCGGTTAGGGTCAGCGGAAGCAACCTCCCGCTGGGGTGAAGAAAGAGGGGAAACAAGGGAACCGGCCGCCGGGTGTCTTCGACAACCTCACAGCGTCTGGAACGAATCGAAGACAGCCAGGCGGCAATCCGGCCGGCATTGCCGATCGTGGCAGACAACAACAGCATGGGGATTCGTTCCGGCAGATATATCATGATTTCTTCCCAAACCACGCCGCGATCCTCATCTCCGAGAAAATGGGCTTCATCCAGGATGACGAAATCCGTGGCCAGTGATTGGCCGAGGTGCATGGCATCGTAAAGCTGATTGCGCAGGATTTCGGTGGTGCCGATGATAATGGGAGCATCCGGTTTTTCCTTGCGGTCGCCGGTCAGGATACCGACATTTTCCGATCCGAAAATCTCTGAAAACTCCTCATACTTGCCATTGCTCAGCGCCTTTAAGGGCGATGCATACCAGGATTTACCACCGCTCTTTCTGACACGGGCAATCGCCTGCTCGGCGATCCAGGTCTTTCCGGCCCCGGTAGGGGCGGTCACCAGGCAGTCTGAACGTTGGATAACCTCCAGGGCTTCGGTCTGAAACATATCCGGGCTGAAAGTTTCGGCAGGCGGGACACCGATAGCGGCAAACACTTTTTTCAAGGAGGGATCTGCGGCGGCCTTTAGCGGCGGTGTACTGTAGCGCTTCCGGCGATAAGCTTTTTTTGCTTTCGAAAAACGATAATGGCGGCTAGGCATCGGCGATGAAATCTGAAAAGAAATGAAAATATTTAAATTAAATCTCCAAAACAGCTTATGGAACCTGATCGAACAATCGTCTACGCTACAATTTTGAAATCATCGCTTCAACCTGCGCCTTGGATGGCGATTCCACATCAAAGGGCGAAACCCCCTTGAGGTCGGCTTCGATCAGGTAGTCATCATAGGGCAAAAAACCGAGGAAATCGAAATCGGACAAATTGGTTTCCAAAAATTCCCTGTCTTTGGGGCCCCGTATTTTATTGCCGACAACAGCGATGGCACCCAGCCCGATCTCGGCGGCCAGCTGGCGTATGTGCCCGGCCGTGTCGATGCTGCGGCGTCCAGGCTCCACAACCACAATCAGTTTGTCAACCGCCTTGGCCGTGGCCCGCCCGAGATGCTCGATGCCGGCTTCCATGTCCATGACCACAACCTCGTCTCGGGCCAGGACAATGTGCATGACCAGGGCGCGCAGCAGAGTGCTTTGCGGACAAATACAGCCGGCGCCGCCCTTTTGGACCCCGCCCAGGCGCATAAGCTTGATATTCTCAAAATTAACCGACAGCGCGTCCGGTAAATCGTCGACCTTGGGATTGAGCTTGAAAAAGCCTCCGATTGTGCCGGGCTGGGCTCCGGTTCGCTCCGATACCAGTTCTTTCATTTCGGCAATGGGCACGATATCCGCGGCATTTTCAATACCGATGCCGGCTGCCAGGTTGGCGTCCGGATCTGCATCGATGGCCAGTACCCGCCGGCCCATGGCGTTGAAATTTCTGATCAACAAAGAAGAGAACGTCGTTTTACCCACACCGCCTTTCCCGCTGACTGCAAGCTTCATGGCATTTTCCTTTCTGGAACCCTAGACCTGTTGGATTTTTAGATTTGTTTTAGTAATTTCTATCGACAAGCCCGAAGCAACTGCTGAAAGTCGAGATCAGCGCGCAGGCCTACGCTGTGGTTACATGACGTCCGGGCCGGGATTCTACCAATATAACACAGGATATCATGCAGGCAAGAGATGGGGGCTTGCATAACCGATATAGCGCTTGTGATGCTTGAAATCGCTTCTATCCGCGAAGCGCTGCAAGCTCTTTTTTAGGAAAGCGGACAAACGGAACAACTTTCTGACAACCGGTAGATTGCCCGGGAAATCCTGCGAATGCAAAAAGAGGGCAGCACCGGATTGCTGCCCTCTTGATTCTAAGCAATAACATTTGGTGGCGAACCTGACTATAAAAAAATTGAGCAACTGAGCATTAGCTCGCAGTCTAACCGGTTGAATCTGGCATCATTGACCGCCTCGTGCTCAGGCCGATACCATAACCGGTCCGCCCGGGCTAGGGTTTCCTCGTCCAGACCCCCGGTTTGTTGTTGGTAGAGGCTGTGCGTGACACGTTAAAATCCACCGATTTAAAGGTGATTACACCGCCGCTGGCCTGATTAGGACCGGTTTTCCATTTATAGTCAGCTCCAAGGCTTTTATCGAAGGCCGCATAATTCCAGACACTGCCGTCGTTGGCCCATCCAGTGGTCGAGGATATTTTAACATCGGCCCAAACCAGGCTCTCCCTGCCGTTCAGTTCCGCCACCGCCGCATCGATAGCCCTGATTTTGGCGCTGGATTCCAGATCAATGTAGCGCGGTACGGCTACGGCCGCGAGGATGCCTAAAATGATCAGGACGGCAATAATTTCGACCAAGGTAAAACCTTCTTGATTGCGTAATGGATTCTGCGTTTTCATAATTAGGTTCCCCTCCCCGTAAAAGTTTGACATGATTAATGATCGTTATTGAAAGAATCTCTCTGCGGCTAGTTTGCACCCCGAATTTAATGCATAAAGGATGCCAGGTAATCAGGGACGCAGGTATCCTCTAAATTTTTATAATATTTTTGTGTTGTTAAGCCAACAAAAAAAATTTGGGTTTTTGTCCCCTATTCGAGCTTATCTCAAATACTACAAAATATGAGAGAATTGAGCCTTTCAAACCATCAAATTTTGATGTTCTTAATGCCTTTGACATCGATATTGTGCTTTTTTATACGATGCCACAGGCTGCGCTGATTGATGCCCAGCAACTCGGTGGCCCGAACCTGAACCCCGCCTGTTTTCCTCAGCGCTTCAATGATCATGGATTTCTCAATTTCGCGCAACTGCTGGTCTAAGGTGGTGTTTGCCTGCACGCTGATATCGGCCGTGTCTGGGCTGCAAAATACGCCGGATATCTTGCCGGGTAGCTGGGTAGCTGTGCCGGTTCTATATACCCATTGTCAGCGATTACAGCGGCGCTTTCGATCGTATTCTGCAGTTCACGGATGTTGCCCGGCCAGGAAAAGGCGACCAGCATCTGGAGTGCCAGCGGTGAAATCTCCGCCTTTTGAGGCACGCGCTCTAAAAAATAGTCGACCAGAAGCGCAATATCTTCTTTGCGCTCCCTCAGGGGCGGCAGGTGGAGACTGAAAACATTCAGGCGGTAAAACAAATCCTCGCGAAATGTGCCTTGCTGGACCATTTCTTCTACATTTTTATTGGTTGACGCGATGATGCGCACATCGACTTTGATCGTGCGGTTGCCGCCGACGCGGTAAAATTCCTGCTCCTGAAGGATCCTCAACAGTTTGGCCTGCAAATTCAAGGGCATATCACCGATTTCGTCCAAAAACAAAGTGCCCCCGTCAGCCATATCGAATTTGCCGGGCTTATTCTTGGTGGCACCGGTAAAAGCACCTTTTTCATGCCCGAACAACTCGCTCTCCAGCAGTTCCTCGGGAATCGCGGCGCAGTTGAGCTTAATAAACGGCTGGCTATTGCGTTTGCTGTTGTTATGGATGCTGGCGGCCACCAGTTCTTTGCCGGTACCGCTTTCACCCAGGATGAGCACTGTGGAGGCCGTTGGCGCCACCTTTTTAATCAAACCCAACAGGCCTCTCATCGCCATGCTTTCCCCGATGATATCCGGGAAAAAATGATGCGCTTCCATGCGGCTGAGCGCGGTCGTCACCTGATCAAACACATTGGTAAACTTCTGGATTTGGTCGACAGATCCATCTTTTTGCTTGGAATTTGGCGATCCTGCGAAAGAAGACAATTTTTGGGTGTCTGCGACAAATTTCTCGACCGGTTTTAAGATCATACGCACCAGAATAAACCCGCAAATGTACGCCAGACAGCCGATTGTGATAATAAACCAGATCACCGGTTGAGCCGGATCCAATCCGTGCTGCACGCCGTATTTTGTCAGGCGGAAGGAAACGATGGCGGCAAGGATTGTAAATCCGGTGAAAATAAACGGAAAAATGACATAAAGGCTTATGTAATAGCGAAATTGCTTCATAACCTAGTTATTTCAGGGCCTAAACGATGCTTTGAGGCTTGAGGCCGGAAGGCCTGAAGCTTATATGGAGTTGCCACAAATCAAGGCCCCAGAATCTTTATTCTTTAAAGCTATGCCGCTTTGATTCACGTGCTGCCCTAAGTCCAGGCCCAAGAGCCTCCCGGCCTTCCAGCCTTATCGCCTCCCCGCCGACTATTTGGCCATCAATGTCAAATCCCACATGGGCAAAAAAATCGCCAGGGCGAAAAAGCCTACCACCGCAGCCAGGCCGATGGTCAGAATCGGGCCGATAGCTTCGGACATTTTTTTCATGGCATACTCAACTTCGGTATCATAATGGGTGGCGACGTCCCGGAGCAGTTCGTCCAGGTTGCCGGACTCTTCACCGATCGCCACCATATTGATGAGCATGGGCGTAAAATACCTTGACGTCCTCAAGGGCTTCGCGATTCCGTGGCCGGCAGCCAGGCGTTCCCTGATACCCTTCAACTCGCGGGATATGGCAACATTGCCGATGGTGTCGGACAGTATATCCATGGTATTGAGGATTTCGATCCCGCTGGACTGCAGGATGGCAAAAATGGCCGCAAAGCGCGACATCGCACTTTTGACAAACAAAGGTCCGATAATCGGCAATTTCATCAATACCGTGAAAAGCATGTGCTTGCCGTTTTCGGATTTCACAAAAAAAAACAAACCGATGCCGCCGGCCACGAGCGTGCCAAGACCCGCCGGCCAGTAGTTAATGATAAATTCGTACATGAGCATGCATATCCTGGTCGGCATCGGCAGTGTCAGACCGGAGGATGAAAAAATGTTGACAAAACGCGGGATGACGCCGGTCAACAGCACGAAAAAAGCAATCACCAGGAAACAGACAACAATCGTGGGATACGTCAATGCCGATTTGATGTCGGACTTAATCTTGTGTTCATGCTCAATGATATAGGTGAGACGATTGAGAACCTGATCCAAGGAACCGCTGGCTTCTCCGGCTCTCAGCATGGCGCAGTATAACGGTGAAAATATTTTGGGATGGCGGTTAAAGGCGTCGTACATGCTCAAGCCCTCTTTTATGTCCCGGTGAATGCGGGCGAGGACCTTGCGCAGCCGGGTATGTTCCGTCTGCTCTTCGAGCACCATCAGTAAAGAAAGCATCGGCACTCCGGCTTTTGTCAGCGTGTTGAATTGCTTGGTAAACAGGATCAGCTCGGGCGCCTTGACGGGGAAAAATCCTTCCAGGATGCTTCCTGGTCTGATAGCGGGCACCGCCGGCCGCTCCGCTTTGAGCAGGGTCGGGATAAATCCCCGTTCGGCAAGCATCGAGTTGGCTTTATCGGCAGATTCGGCTTCGATGAGGCCCTTTTCGGTCGAGCCCTCCTCGCTTATTGCGCGATAGCTGAACTTCGGCATTATAGTCCTAATTGAAAGGTTCTGCTCCTCTATAGAGCAATCCGGGTTAAGCTGAGTACAGGATTTTTAAACGTCACCTACACCATCACGGCCGAGGCCGCTTCCTCCAGCGACGTGATTCCCGAGATGACTTTTTCAGCCGCACTTTCTTTCAGGCTGCTGTACTCACCGCTCGCAGCCGCCGCCCGGGCAATTTCGTGGGCGGCGGCGTTCTTGAGTATTAAATCCTTGACGAGTTCATTGATCAGCAGCACTTCATAGATTCCGGATCTGCCTTTATAGCCGGTGTGCATGCAATTGAAACATCCCAGTCCCTGCTGGAAGTTGGCGTCCTTAACGTTATTCAATCCCCAAAATTCGAGCGCTTTTGCCGGCGGCTGGTAGGAGGCGGCACAATGCGGGCATACGGTTCGAACCAGACGCTGGGCAAAAACGACGATCATTACCGATGCCACCAGAAATGGCTCAATCCCCATATCGACGAAGCGTGTGACCGCCCCGGGAGAATTATTGGTATGCAGTGTGCTCAACACCCTGTGACCGGTCAGCGCGGCCTGAACGGCGATATTGGCTGTCTCTGAATCACGGATCTCACCGACCATGATGACGTCAGGATCCTGGCGCAATATGGAGCGCAGTCCGCTGGCGAAGGTCATGCCGGCCTTGCGGTTGAGCTGTACCTGGCGGATCTTTTCAATGCGGTATTCCACCGGATCTTCAATGGTGATTATGTTGATGTCCGGCCGGTTTATTTTTTTCAGAATCGAGTACAGACTGGTACTCTTTCCGCTGCCGGTGGGTCCCGTGCTCAGTATCATACCGTGGGGCCTGGATATCATGCGTTCGAGCTTCTGACGGTCCCTGCTGTTCATGCCCAGCCGCTCGAGAGAATAGATGGCAGTGCTGGTGTCCAGGAGACGCAACACCATGTTTTCTCCGTAAATTGAAGGGATTGTAGATGTCCGGACGTTAATATCTTTGTTTTTCATTTTGACCGTAAAGCGACCATCCTGCGGTATTCTGGATACGGCGATATCCATATTGGCCAGAATTTTAAGCCGTGAAATAATCGGCAGAAACATGGATTTTGGCGGCGCCGGAACTTCGTGAAGCCTGCCGTCCACCCGGAATCGTACCTGAACGGATTGTTTTTCGGGACTGATGTGGATATCACTGGCGCCTTCACGCACGCCCTGGGATAAAATGGAATTGACAAGCCGGACCACCGGCGCTTCCTCGGCCATACCCTGCAGAGAGCTGACTTCCACATCCTCGGTGACCGGGGCTTTCTCGGTGGACTTGTCGATTTCCATCTCCTCCATGTCTTCCAGCACGCCGCCGATTCCGGCATAAGTGCCGTAAAGACTGTTGAGCAGCTGATTTAGGTGCTGTTCAGTGCAGATGATGGCTTCGACTTCACAGTTGGTATAGGCTTCGATGGAATCCAGGCTGTTGATGTCCAGCGGATCGACCATGGCAATGGTCAGCAGCAGACCGTTTTTTTGAAGCGGCGCCGCCTGGTATTTGTGGGCAAGGTCTGCTGGCAGCAGATTGGCAAGATCCACGTCCACGGTGTATCTATCGGGCCGGTATTTTTCGAGGCGCAGTTGGTTGGATACCAGGTCGACGATCTGGCTCTCGCTGACAATACCTTCACGTACCAGAAACTGCCCGAGTTTCAAATGACTCTTCTTTTGAAAGGGCAAAGTATCTTCCAGCTGCTTCTGGGTCAGCAGTCCACCCTCGACCAGAATCTCACCTAATTTCTTTCTTGCTTTCACTTTAAATCTCTGATTGGTCGCGTGTTAATGTTTTCGACCAAAATATGGGTCTGCGAAATATATCGAGCCTTTGTCCCATGTCGACACTACCTCCGAATTGGATATAAGCCCGGCAGGCATCGAGGCCAGTTTATCGTGCGCCGAAGCTTCATCAGTGAAAAGTTTGTTCAGCACAACGCTAAACTGCAGACCGTGTTCAGCTGTCCAGTGGGGAATCAGGCACAAGGAGGCAGAATTTTCAGGATAGTTTCGCAGCACATTATAGGCATCTTCCAACAGACCGACGTCGTCGAATTTAACCCACCACACGGGCCTGTCCAACGGCGTGACCTCAACGGGTATGGCCGGCATGGATACAATCTGACCGACCTCCACCCGATCGGGGTCCTCTATATCGGGATTGGCCAGAATTAGGGACCTGAAGTATTTAGAATTAAAGTAGCCGTATATATTCTGAATGACCTTTGAGAGGGTTTCGTTGTGCCTCAAAGTTATCTGACCCAGAATCGTAGTATGGGCGGCAGCCCGCCTGGAAACTGCTTGCTCGTCATCCCCGGCCGCCGGCGGGATGGCCGCAATCCGGAGTGGTTTTTCCGTTGCAGAAGTCTCTTCGGGGTGGGTCGATCTTTCAGCCTCGAAAACTTCAGGGGGGGTTGCCGGCTTTTTATCCGACCTTGCGGATCCCGAAAGAATTTCCGGCCGATGCGGCTTGGGACCATCCTGAACGTGGGACGGTCTGACAGATTGGGATGCTGCCGGCCGCGACCCGCCCGGAGGTTGGCCCTTGCGGGACAACGGGGAACCGGTGTCCGGTTCGGAAGCATGCAAAAACAACGCCTTGAGATTTTGGACCCTCAGGTTCGGAAGGGTAATTATCCCGCCCAGGGGCAGCAGGCTCAACACAACAACGGCGGCCGCACCGGCCAAAGCGGTGCTGGCCATTAGGATTTTCCTGCGGCGGAACTCTTCCGGGAAAAGCCTGCGCGCACAAGTTCGCACTAGAAAATAACCGCACTTAGACCGGCTTCGGATGATCATCGCCAAAATGCTCTGATGACACAGGTTGATAATCTTGCGGGGATATCCTGCCGAAATGCGATAAATCGCCACAGCGCCGGGTTGGTAAAAAGATTCATTTGTCGGCGGGAGTTGTTGGATTTTTCCAGGCGGAATTTGATCATCGACCGGGTATCGTGGAAGCTCAGAGGTCTCAGCTGGTGATAGAGACTGATTCGGTCGGCGAAATTGGGATATCTGCGAATGGTGTTCTCAAACTCCTTCTGAGCAAAGATGACAATCTGCAGCAATTTGTATTCATTGGTTTCGTAATTTAAAAATTCACGCAGGATTTCCAGGCAAAAGGCCGGTAATTTTTGTCCTTCGTCAATGATAAGAACAACCGTTTTATTTTGTTCAACCCCTTTGCGAAAAAGGTACTGCTTGATATACTCCTTTATCTGCAGGTCATGGCTTCCGGCGACCGGCTTCTTGCCGACCAGCATTTTGGTGACGGTTTGCAGAAATTCGGAGCTGTTAACAAAGTGCGGGTCGAGGATCAGTCGCGTTTCGGTGTCTTCGTTCCGAGCAAAGCGTCGAATGAACTGACGGCACAGCGTCGTTTTGCCGGTGCCCACATCACCGATAATGACATTCAGACCCCGCCGAAGCAGCAAGGAAAGCTCTAATTTTTGCAGACAATCCACATGCTGCCGGGCATGAAAGAAAAATTCGGGGTCCGGAGAATTTGAGAAAGGTTCTTTTTTTAGGTTCAGTAAACTGAAATAATCCATTTTACCACCAACTCCGGACTGTCGGAAATCCGTGAGATTTCATGATTTAACACCAAATCCCTGTTTGAAATATGCTTTCTTCTGTCCCGTCTATTTTAGCGCCCGGGGTTTCAAAATATGCGGGGTGATAAAAATGAGCAATTCTTCCATTTGATCGGCGCTGCTTTTGCGCTTAAACAGGTAGCCCAAACCAGGGATATCTTCCAAAAACGGAGTTCCAGTATCACTGCGGCTCGAAGATTCTTTACTCAAGCCGCCGATGACGATGGTCTGTCCGTCATTCTGAATGACTCTGGTTTCTGCTTTTTTGGTGAGGATGGTGGGGTTGTTGCCCACAGTTCTGGAAAAATCCGGTTCATCCTTTTTCACCACCACCTTCAGTTTGACGGTATCCCCGTCAATCACATTGGGGACCACTTCCAAGCGGAGCACGGCTTTTTTGTACTCAATTTTTACCTCCCCATCTTCCACCGATTGATAGGGGACGTCCGCCCCGCTCTCGACAAATGCGCTTTGATTGTCCAGGGTGGTGATAGACGGGCTCGACAGGATGTGAAGTTTACCCTGGTCCTGCAGGGCCGAAAGCTGCGCACTAAGCAGGTACTCGCCTACCCTTGTGTAAATCAGGCCCAGGGTCATCGGATTAAACCCGCCAAGCTTCAGAGCCGGCAGATCGACAACTGCGCCCGTGGTCACATCTACGGTTTCATCGACCGGAAGGTTTCCGATCCCGGACTGGGTACCGGTTACAATGGCCTGTTTGTCACCGCTCTTGCCGGCGTAAATCCCGCCCCATTGGATGCCGAGTTCTCTGGCGACATCCTTGTTGGCCTCGACGATAATGGCTTCGATCAACACCTGCGGTGTCGGGCGGTCCAGCTTTTTGATCACCGCCAGGATTCTATCCATATCGCTTTTTATAGCCTGGATTATCAGGGAGTTGGTGTGATCATCCACCAGGATAGATCCGGATTTCTTGCCGTTTTCACCCACAGATAAAAATTTCTCCAAATTGGATTTCAGCTTTTTAGCGGTGGCAAATTTGACGGACACAATCCGTGTCAAAGGCGTTTGGGTAAGCTTCAAAGCCCGTTGCCGCGCTTTGCTCCTCAGATGCGCGTCCATGTCCCCGGCGGTCATTATGCGGATAATGTCTCCCTCCCAGGCATAACTCAGACCTTGTGACTGTAAGATACCTTTAAACACCTCGTCCCAGGGAGCCTGCTGGATATTGATATTGACTTTACCGGTTACTTTTTCGTTCAGGATGATATTTTGATCCGCAGCTCTGGCAAGGGCCCTCAGCAGGACAGCAACATCGATGTCATTCATCTTTAGGCTGATCTTACGCTTGGGCAGCCGCTTGGAATCGTCTACCTGCACCTCGCGTTGTTCTTCCGGGGAAGCGATTTCAAACGGCTTCTCATCTATTGGAGGCGGCTCGACCGCTGACGTGCCTTTGGCTTCTTCGGCTTTAACCCGCCATTGCTCATAGAACGGATCCTGGACATCCTTCAAATCCTTTTTGGGGGTACAGCCGACCATCCATGCAGCCAGCAGCAGCGAGGCGGCAACTCCCACCAAAAAGCTTTTTATCGATTGCTCGTGTTTAGCCATTTGTGCTGATCTTATTCGGATTCCTGCATCGGGAGGATAAAAAATTTCTTGCTATTGCCCGGTGGCACGACCACCACATGATCGGGTAAAATACGTCGGACAATATAACCACCCGATTCCAGCCGATCACCCGCCTCGTATTCTATCCCGCTGATTATGGCCAGCCGGGTATCTCCCATCTGCAAAAAGCCGGTATACTTTATTCGGGCGTCCGGCACTTCCTCCGGACCGGTAGCGATGACTTTCTTAGCCTCAAGCCGAACCAGCGGATCCTTCTTCCAATCCTCCTGGGCCTTCTTCAGAATATAGACCTGCCTTTTGGATTGACCCGAGTTGGTCTTATCCGCAATCTTCGTAATAAAGCCGTTAAGCACTTGCAACTCCCGATCTGCGCCGGTATCGTGCGCCTTCGTCTGCTCGGGGGATGGGAAAAGCATGACATAAGCCCCGTAGATCACCGCCACTACCATCAGCGCAATAATTATTTTTTCCCTGATTGACATAGCTTCGAGTTGTGGATTGCGGTTTATTTCAGGGCCAGCCACATTTTAATTTTAAATTCCCTGGTACCCGCGATAGCCCGCATATGGATATCTTCGATGACCTCCAGCGAGGGAATGGCTCCCAGAGCCACCAGGTATGTACGAAAACTACTGATTGTGCCCGTTAGTTTAAGGCTCAGCTGCAAATATCCGCCCTGGTCCAACAAGTTGGACAGCGCGGTATTCATGGATTGAATCTCAAGACCATGCCGGGAGGCCATTGCCTTCAGGTTCTTCGACAACCTGTTGATTTGGGAGCGATCCAGTTTGGTTTTCGGTGCATCCGGCAGATCGGCCTTGCTTTTTTTCTTGGCCTGCTCTAACAGGCCGTCAAAAACCGGTCTGAGTATTTTCTGCTTTTCAATACGACTCCTTAGGTTTAATATGTCTTTATCCAATTGGGCCGAGGTTTTTTGGGTCGGCAAAATGATGAAAAAAACAAAGACAAAGATCCCGACACCAAATACCGATAAGTAGATCAGGCTCTGAGTCGGTAGAATTAACAAAAGCTTTTTCATTTCTATAAAAGGTTTATCCGAGCCGTGAATCTGAGTACATCTCTATTTTTATATCGCTCGAAGGCTTTCTTGCTTATTCTGGGCTGACCGAACATGGGCGAATTTTTGAGTTCCATCAGATATCCGGCCAGGATCGCTTCCTGAATCAGGCGATCTCCGCTGACGATGCCCTCCAATATGACGGCTTTGTTTGGGACCACTTTTTTCTTGTTTTTCTTGCGGCCTTTTTTGTCAACCGGCACGCCACCAAGCTTGGCAGATATGTTGAACAAACGGACGCTGGGAGGCGTCAACTGGCTGATCTCGCTTATCACGGCCAAGCCAACATATTTTTGGCCGATTTTTCTGATCCGACGATGATTTGATCGCGCTTGATCAACCAGTTTTAAAATCAGCTTCTTGTCCACCTGCAAAGCGAAATTATCCAGCTGCCGCTGAAGCAGTCGTAATTGCCGTTCTTTCGCCTCGACCTCACGTCCTTGCAAGAATGATACCCCGACGCATAACAGCATCACCAGGCCGAAAGCGGCGATTACACCGCGGTTGACCCACTGCGTGCGCGCAGCCTTCTGCTTGTCCTTGTATGTATGCAGAAAATTCGGGGTCAACTTGTTGCTGGAAAGGGCCATTCCCATTGCCGGCACGTAGGCGCTTTGTTCCGAAGCGTCTTCGGGAGTCGGTGCGAGCGACAAAAAATTGGCGCTATCAGCAAAAGGATTCAATGTCTCGGTCGAGATGGAAAGCTCCTCGGCGATGTAATCTACGATGCGCCGATGAGGGTCGACGCCACTGGAAATAAATAACTTCTCCACGCGGGCGTTGGCATGATTCAGTGAAAAATGCTGCAGTGTTCTTTCAACCTGTCGCACCAGTCTCTCAAGGGCAGGCAAAATCATGGAAAATATTCTATCTTCTATAAGCCGCCGCTGCCGTTCATCCAATGCGGATGGAACTTTTTCATGAATATCACCGAAAAAAAGATGACGGGCCTGGACCAGTTCTTTTTTTAGTCTTTTCCTGATCGCCTGGATTCTGGCTGAATCTTCAGACGGTGACCTGGCAACGGAATGCTCCAATATCCGGCCTTCGATTTGCTCGCGCAGTGCTGCGATCATGGTCTTTACACCGGCTTTGATACCGCGGGATAGTACCAGGTTTCCATCGGAGAATAAGTCAATACGGGACCAGTCCCGGCCGATGTACAAACTGGCAATATGGGTCTCATCGGTGTCGATCCGGCCGGTTCGCACCAATGTCTGGAAGGCAAACGGCACCGTCGAGATACCCAGGAGCGGATAACCGGCTTTGCTGAATGTGCCTTTGAGTTGTTTGATGACTTTGCGCGGGGCGGTGTAGGCGATTACGTCAAATTTGGGACGGTCATCCTCTTCAGCTTCAGCGATGATATCGAAATCAAAGACGTACTGGCTTTCATCGAAGGCTGAGATTTTTTTATAAGACCAGTAGACAGAGGTGGGGATTTGCTTTGGATTAACCTTCGGAATTCGAATTAGATGAGTTTCCACCCGGGCCGACGGGATGGTGCACCACAACTCTACATTTTTGGCATGGCGGCAAAAATCGGTCCGAACTGTTCGGATAAATTGCGGAAATTGGGGATCATGCCGATCCAGATTGGCTTCAAATGGGATTCTGTCATAGGCGAGCAACTCGTATTTTTGATCGGAAACCCGGCCGATCATCGCCAGTTTCAGGTCATCATGGCCGAGATCGACACCCACCGTGACGGTCTTCCCAATGGACATCGGGTTGTGAAAAATATTTTTCAGCCGGTGACCGAGAGATTTCTGCCGATCGATGCCGCCGGCAATGTAGTCTGAATTATTATCTGAGCGGATCAGATCCAGCAGTCGTTCGGTTGATGACACATCATCGTGCTTGGCCAACATTTCTCTCCGTGCAACTCAAAAATTAAGATAATATCCCCCCCCGACTGTTAGAAGATTAACAGAATTAATAAGCGTCAACATTTCTCGATTATGCAATTTCTACTATCAATTAAATCTTAAACTGTCTGAAATGTCAAGAAATATCGCTGTTGACGATCGGCCCGCGTTGATCTTCTCGACGCCATCGATGGTGGATTTTTATAATTATATGACCTGTTTTTCAAACTCCGGTTCGGATTGATTTCAATTTGGACAAACGCCAAAATCACCTCTTTTCGGTCTTAGCGCGCGACTTCTTCTATTTGGCAGTTATGACCGGGTACTACCCTGCTATACTAGTCCGTTTGGTCAAATACTTGAGCATTGATTTATAGCCATAAATATTGTAGGTATTTAGGTATCTGGAGTACGGCCTGGGCGAATTTAATCTAGTTTCTTGTTGTCAAAAGGGATAATAATCGTTAGAATTGATAAATTTTGTTATAATACAGCGGAGTTATTTTCTGCCCGAGGATTAGTTGATTCAGGCGGCAAGATTTACGGGAAGACAAGACCGAAATTGACTTGAAACCTACGATCGTCGGTGTCAGCAAGAATATCAATAGAATAAAAGAGTTAATCGACCAGGTAGCAGATACCGGTCTGAATACCATTGTTCACGGCGAAACCGGCGTCGGCAAGGAGTTGGTTGTCCAGTGTTTGTACCAAAAGTCCACCCGGGTTGGTAAGCCCTTTGTAAAAGTCAATTGCGCCGCCTTGCCGGACACTCTGCTCGAAAGCGAGATGTTCGGGTACGAACAGGGGGCCTTTACCGGGGCCGAGCGTCGCAAACGCGGGAAGTTCGAACAGGCAAACGGCGGTCTTCTTTTTCTTGATGAAATCGGCGATATGTCGCTTCCGCTGCAGGCCAAGCTCCTGCACGTGCTTCAAGGGGGTGATTTCAGCCCCCTGGGATCTGAGAAAACCGTCAAGATGGGAGCCTGGGTTGTCGCCGCAACCAACCACGAACTTGAAACAGACATGGCCGCAGGTGATTTCAGGGAAGATTTATACTACCGGCTGAGCACGATTAAAATCCACATCGAACCCCTTCGTAAACGGCCCGAAGACATTCCCCATCTCATTGACCATTACGTAAAAACCTATATCGACAGATTTGATGGCAAGCAGTTGTTGAGGCCCAGCACCAAAACCATTGAAAAACTGACGGCCTACCATTGGCCCGGCAACATTCGCGAATTGCAGAACGTGTTAAAGCGAATTATGATTCTGGGCAATGGCGAAGAGAATCTTGACGATATGCTCACGGGCAGCTTAATTCGGCCGCGGGCGGCCGAACCTGCAGCGCCCGCAGGGCAGCCGGCAGCCCCAAGAGACATTTTGGGATTTGGCGGCAGCGAACCACCGGATCTCTCCTCACTGTCATTGAAAACGATCAAAAAGAAGGCCATGGATCGTGTAGAAAAGGAAGTCATCTCATATGTCTTGAATAAAACCGGTTGGAACCGCAGCAAGGCCACCAAAATACTAAAAATCAGCTACAAGACGCTTCTATACAAAATCAAGGACCTCGGAATCGAACCACCGGACGAAGCCGAGGACTAGAAGGGTACTTATTTTCACATTTTTGGGTATTAAATCGCCCAAATGTTATGTTGCATTAAATCCAATGCAGGTCAGCATACGCCCTGCACACCGGAAACCCTGCCGCGAAATCTCACAGGTCTTCGAAATCACTGAGTAGATTTTCAAGATCTTCTCCGCACTCTCAATGGCTTGTTAACCTCGTTTCTGGTATAAAACTTGCAGCCTCAAAAGGTTTGCACAGTGCCTCCCAAGCAAAGCGGAATCGGTCAGTTAATCGAGGAACTACCCCGGAGCAAGCAGCGGGGTGCCAATATAATACCAATTACCGCCCCAAAGGCGGGCTGGTGATACCCGACCGCCGGCGGATTAATCTTTAACTGCGGCCCTGATCATGGGAAAAGGCGAAAACGACATATTAGAGCAACTGGTTATGCTGGACAATGGCGGAAGGCGTTCCGGAGGTGACCGTCGGAATTACTCCTACAGCCTGCATATCCCGGAAAGAAGAAGCGGTTCGGACCGTCGCAGCGGCCGTGACCGAAGAAAATCTCCCCGGGTCAAAGAGACCATCCCAACTAAAACCGCCGGTTCGTGAGGAACCGGCTGGCATAAAAGCAACCAGCAACGATCTAACGCAAATCCACCGTGGATGATGTTCATCCCGATCTGCATCAACACCGACATATCAGCGCCAGGCGTCCTTGCAACGTTTTTCCCGGAACCGTTCCGCCATAAGAGTTTATTGCACAGCCGCTGATAGCGGCCCTTCGTATTAAGGTTTAAAAAGGAACAGCATGCAGGAAAAAAAGAAAATCCGGGTTCACTTTTGGGACCAAATGGTATTAATCGGATTCGGTTTGGCGTTTTTTTATGCGGTCTTCGATTCGGTGTTGTACATCTTTTTGTCTTATGACGTTAATTTCTTCCAACGCCTGTTGGGGGAAAACATCACCGCCGTCGGGAGCCGCATCGCCATTATTTGCCTGTTTGTTATTTTCGGATCACATGCCCAGTATACCATCAATCTGCGCACAGCAGCCGAAGATGCATTGCGGGAAAGCGAGGAGAAGTTCCGCACGATCATCGAGTCCACGCCGGACGGATATTATGAGATCGACCGGGACGGCAACTTTCACTTTTTCAATGATTCCATTTGTAATATTCTCGGCTACCCCAGAGAAAAAATTGCCTCCCTGAACCAACTCGATCTGCTGGATGACGCCAATGGGCGGAAACTTAAAGAAACCTTCAGCAAGGTCTGGGACAGCAGCCGGCCGGTTACGTCTCTATCCTGGACCCTTGCCGACAAAACCGGTACCCTACGATTCGTTGAGTCCTCTGTATCATTATTAAAAGATCCAACGGGCATTCCCGTCGGATTTGGCGGATTTATCCGGGATGTCACCCAACGCCGACGCGCCGAGGCAATGTATCGGGCCAAACTGTCGGCCGAGGCGGCCAATAAGGCCAAAAGCAAGTTCTTGGCGAGCATGAGCCACGAAATCCGTACCCCGCTTAACTCCCTTATTGGCATGGTGGAACTGATGCTGACATCGGATTTGCGTCCTGAACAGCGCGAAGATTTGGGCATCGTTAAATCCTCGGCCTACTCCCTGCTTTCTATAATCAACAACATTCTTGATTTCTCCAAAATAGAGGCCGGAAGGCTGGTGTTGGAAAAAACGCCCTTCAGCCTGAGACAGTGTGTGGATGAAGCCTTGAAAATCACGGGCATAAAATCCCATGAAAAAGGCATCGAGCTGGCCTATCGAATTGCTCCCCGCGTGCCGGACCGCGTTTTGGGCGACCCATTGTGTCTGCGTCAGGTGCTGCTTAATCTGATCGACAATTCCATTAAATTTACCGACAAGGGAGAGGTCATTGTCGATGTTACGACCCGCTCTCAAACGAGACAGGAGATCGAGCTTCACATCTCGGTGGTCGACACGGGGATCGGAATTCCCAAAGACAGACAGCGCAGCATTTTTGGCGCCTATATCCAGGGCGATCCGACTACCTTGGGCCAATACCGGGGTACCGGTCTGGGCCTGGCGGTCTCAGCGCAACTCGTGGATTTGATGGGTGGCAGGATAAAGCTTAGAAGCCAGCCGGGCCGGGGCAGTCGGTTTGTTTTCACGGCACGACTTCGATCCAGCAAGATGGCGGGTCCCCTAAACCGGATGAATTACACCGGGCCCTTGCGGGACGAAAAGCGTTGGTTATAGATGACAATGATTCAGCTCGCAATATAACAGCACAGCTATTGGAAGATTTGCAAATCAAGGTTACCGCAGCATCGGGAGGGCCGCAGGCCAAAGAGATATTAACCCAATCACAAATTGATAACAATCCATTCGATCTGCTGCTAATCGACTCGGATTTGCCCGAAAACGACGGCTTCGCTCTGGCAAAGTGGATCATCAGCCAACAGATATCCAGCGCCGGTATAATAATGCTGCTGACCTTTCCCCATCTCAAACGCAAACCGGAGCTAGAAATGATGGGAATTACTGCCAGCACTATCAAACCGGTGGGTGCTTCGGAACTGGAAACCATCATTGCGAGCAACCTCGGAATTGATGGCGCATTCGCTGAATTGTCAGCCCATCCCTCCAGGAAGGCGGCTTTGCAGCCGTCTCGCTCGCTGAATATTCTGGTGGCAGAAGACACTTATTTCAATCAGAAGTTTATTCAACGCCTGCTCAAAAAGTGGAATCACCGGGTCACAATCGTGGAAAATGGCCGGGAAACCCTGCAGGCATTGGAAAAAGAGACCTACGATATTGTCCTGATGGATCTGCAGATGCCGCATATGGACGGTTTGGAAGCAACGATAGCCATTCGCAAGTCGGAGAAGCAGCACGGCGCGCATTTGCCGATTGTGGCCCTGACGGCCCATGCCATCAAAAGCGACCGCCGGCGCTGTCTAGAAGCCGGAATGGATGATTATATATCCAAACCCATTGACACCGATAAATTGTTTGATACCATCGAAAGGCTGACCAGGATTCCCGATCCAACGGCCAATATCGAAAATGAACCCGCAGGATTGAATCAGGATAGCCTTCTGGACGCTTTTGATGGGGATTGGGACTTCTTGCAGGAAGTCGTTGAAGTTTTCCTCAGCGACTACCCCAGGCTGATAGCCGATCTTCGCCGGGCGCACCGGCAAAGGGATTCAGACACCCTGATACGATCAGCCCACAGCCTGAAAGGCATCATGCGAAATTTACAAGTGGATCCGGCCGCAGAGCTTGCCTTCGCGCTGGAGAAAAAAGGCCGCGATGGTATTTTCGACGACGTCGCGGAAGCCATCGACGACCTCGTCGGGAAAATCACCGCGCTCGACAAAACGCTTCGTGGTATCCTGGCAAAAAGGCCCGGAAAGGCCGGCATTGATTAATGAAGATTGAAGATTGAAGATTGATCCGCCGGAGGCGGAACGGATGTCGCTGCGCTCCGTCTTTTTTACCATCGAAATAAAACCATAGATATTCAATCTTCAATCAAAAATCTTCAATTGTTTACGGGGGGCTGTTCAATGAGAAAAAACATCCTGGTTGTGGATGATGATCGTGTGATGTTGAAATTTGTCAGCAACCTGCTGATGCGAGAAGGACATGAAGTGCTGACGGCCGAGGATGGCTTTGCTGCTTTGAATTTGTTAACCTCATTTAAGCCGGACATTATTTTTTTCGATTTGGTGATGCCCAAAATCGACGGTGGCAAATTAATCCAAATCGTCCGCAGCATGCCCCAGCTCAAAGACTGTTTCATGGTCATCATTTCGGCCGCCGTGGCCGAAATCGATTTCGATTTTGAGCAGACCGGCGCTGATTCTTATATCGCCAAAGGCCCATTCAGCGCGATGTCCGATCACATCAAAGAGGTTATCGAAACCGCGCATGTTCCCAGAGAGAAGCAGGATGAGAAAACCATCCGCGGGCTGGACAATGTCTACGCACGTCAGCTGACCAAAGAGTTGCTTTCACGCAGCCGGCATCTTGAAACTATCATCGAGAGCATGGCCGAAGGAATTCTGGAGGTTTTTTCGAATAAAATTGTCTACGCTAATGCTGTGGCCGTGTCCTTGCTCGGCTTACCGCTGGGAAATATCATAACCGCCTACCCTCCCGATGTCTTCAACGACGATCTCGGCCGCAAGCTGGATGTTATCCTTAGGTCTAAAACGGAAGAACCTGCTGAAATCGGAGAGAAAACGCCAATCGAGATAAACGGCAGACAGATCGCCATAAAGGTACTACCGGTCAAAGGTGAATCCTCGACGATCATCATCATGATCACAGATGTGACCGAACGCAAACGGCTCGAGATGCAGCTGCAGCATGTCCAAAAAATGGAGGCCATCGGTACGATCGCCGCCGGTGTGGCTCACAATTTCAGAAATACGCTGACGGAAATCCTTGTAAACAGCCAGCTGATTCAAATGAACTTTGAAGATCAATCCGGATTACACGAAGTGGCCAACCGCATCAACACCTCTGTAAAAAGAGGCTCACGCCTGGTTGACGGATTGCTCCAGTTTTCCCGCAAACACATAAAGGAAGAGTTTAAAATTCTCAACCTGGCCGATGTCATCAACCAGACCTGTCAAATCCTTCGTAAATCCTTTGACCAGAAAATTGAAATTATCACCGAACATCCTGAGCAGCTGCCGATTTTGGGGGATACCAACAGCCTGAGCCAAGCCCTGATAAATCTTTGTACCAATGCCCGGGATGCCATGCCGGACGGTGGAAAGCTGGTCATCCGCGCGAAACGGGAGGGCCGCAGGATTATGATGACGGTCTCGGACAACGGTGAGGGTATGGATAAAGAGGCCGTTGAAAAATGCTTTGACCCGTTCTACACGACCAAGCCGATCGGCAAGGGAACCGGCCTCGGGCTTTCGACAACCTATGGGATTGTCAAGAGCCATGAGGGTCTGATAAGCGTCGAATCATATTCGAAGAAAGGCACCACTTTCAAAATCCATTTCCCGCTGGCCAGACATGAACAAGCCCCGAAAGCCGATGCGGAGCCGTCGCTTGCCCATGGCAATGGTCAGCGCGTCCTGGTGGTCGATGATGAGCCCGAAATTCTCAATGCCATGAAAGAACTGCTCTTGTATCTGGGATACAAACCGGAGTTTGCCCAAACCGGCACCGAAGGTCTGGAAAAGTATAAAACCTTCAAACCCGACGCCGTCTTAATGGACATAAACATGCCGGAAATGGACGGAATTGCCTGTATCGAGGAGATAATCAGCTATGATGCCGATGCCCAGATCTCGATTTTTTCGGGGTATGAGTTGGACAATATCAGTGGTCTGAGCCAGCAGACCCGGGCATCAGTTATCGACTATCTGCCGAAACCGGTGGGGTTAGGTGATTTAAGTGCCCTGCTGGACAGGATGCTAAAAGAAAAAAAATGAACATCGGCTGTTCATCTTACCACTATTCCAATATTCCACGGTTGAGGTATTTGCTCAGACCTGGTATAGGCCACCTTATTTGCATGAATCTACGCAACATAAACCATATTAAGGCATAACGAGGATTATTTTCAGTCCGAGAATTTATCGATCATGGAGTGATGGAGTATTGGAGTGTTGCAATCTGATGGTCGGCGCTGTAGCCCCCCATTCCATTGCTTCAGTACTCCAACACTCCAATTCTCTGAAGTCAATGCAAAATCATAACCTGATGGAAAATTAGCCTTATTTTTGTTCATCGGACCGAAATTATCCTAGAACCGAGGCTGAACGTATGCATTACGAAGGCAACATCATCCGTCCTCCCAGCGAAGCCAACAGCATATTGCTGCAGGTAACCGTCGGGTGTTCCCGCAACAAATGTACTTTTTGCGGCACCTACACGGGCGAGCGTTTTCGAATCAAACCCGATGAAATCATTATGGAAGATATCGATTTCGCGGCCCAATACTGCCGCAGACAACGTCGCCTGTTTCTGTGCGATGGCGATGCGTTGATAATTCCTCAGGCAAGATTGCTGCATATTCTGCAGGCAATCCATCGTCGTCTGCCCTGGGTAACCCGGGTGGGTGCCTATGCCAATGCCAAGAGCCTGGACATGAAGACCCCCGATGAACTGGCAGCCCTGCGAGAACTGGGCCTGGGAATTGTTTACATGGGGCTTGAGACCGGTGACGACGTCACTCTAAAAAAGATCAAAAAAGGGACCCGGGCCGAACAAATGATCGCCATGGGCCGCAAAGCCAAGGCCGCCGGATTAAAACTATCGCTAACGGTACTGCTGGGAATAGCCGGTCGCCGCAGGTCTCAGATACACGCCGCAGAGACCGGCCGGGTGCTGTCCGCCATCGATCCGGACTTTGTTGGCGCCCTGAGCCTGATGCTTATACCCGGCACGCCCCTTTTCGACGATTACCAGGCCGCTGAATTTGATCTGATCGAACCCGATGAAATGCTGGCGGAATTGAGGACGATGTTTGCCGCCACCAATCTTTCAAGGGGCCTGTTCCATGCCAACCACGCTTCGAATTACCTGCCCATTAAGGCCAGGATGCCAAAAGACAAGCAAACGACCTTGGATCTGATCGATCAGGCCCTGGCGGGCAAAATTGCTTTGAAGCCTGAGTATCTTCGGGCTCTATAGTTACCGGAATGTTGAGAACCCATAGAAATCCCCTCGCTGTTTTTTTGCCCAATATCAACACGAGAGCGATGGCCGGCCCCCTTTTAATGCTGGCGGCAGCTCTCATGTTTGCCGTTCTTGACGGTTTAATCAAAACGATGGGACCAGAATTTGGCGTCTGGGATATCGCTTTTATACGCTGGGGAGGCAGCTTTGCGCTGCTGGCGATCACTTTTGGCTGGCAGGGGAACCTGTTCAGGACAGACAATCTGAAACTTATGGCGCTCAGAAGCGTCAGCGGCTGTATTACTTTTTTATTATTGATTGCAGCAATCCGCCGGATCCCCCTGTCCACTGCGATGGTCCTTTTTTTTACCTTTCCGGCTTTCGCCGCCCTTTTCTCGGTGCTGATGTATGCAGAGACCATATCGAAACTGCAGATCCTATTTATCGGCGGAACGATGGCCGGTGTCCCTCTGCTGCTGAATTTCAGGGACACGCCCAACCTGTCCGGAGCCGCCATGGCCCTGTTTGCCGGTGTGTTCGCCGGTTTTACCGTTTGTTTGATTAAAAAGCTTAGAGACACCAACGGGCCGGTTGTCATTTATTTATATTTTTGTCTGCTCGGCGCAGCAATCAGTTTCCCGATGTTTATAGCCGATCCGGCCATCCCCCAAAGCGGGCGGGAATGGCTGATGGCAGGCGGGATAGCAGGCACGTCCGTTGCCGGCCAGCTAATGATGAATCAGGGTTTCAAATATTGCCAAAGCTGGGAGGGCGGCCTGTATCTGATTGCCGAAGTGGTATTTACCGCCATTCTGGGGATCGTCTTTCTGGGGGAATCGACCTCCTGGGGTTTTTGGTTGGGCGGTCTTCTGATATTGCTCAATGCAGCATCATTGCAGCTTTCATCCGTAAGGACTGCGGCAAGGATCTAAAATGAAATATTTAATATCAGCTTTTGTCTTCTCAATTTTAATTGTCGCCATGGCTAATTGTGAAAGTCACGATCCAGCGGAAATCGACCGCTTCCCCAACCTGATGTCCCGGGTGCGTATCAGCGGCCCGCTGTCGTTTTGCGGTGAAATTGTGCCGCTGGAAAATCAGGATGTGCGGGAACGATTCGAAAAAGAGCTCTTACTGGCTCTGTGGGATCGGCCCCAGATTGCCCTGTGGATCAAGCGCTCGGGCCGCTATCTGCCGATTATCGAAAAACTGCTGAAGATCAACGACATGCCCGATGACTTGAAATATGTCGCCATCATTGAAAGTGCATTGAGGCCCCACGCCGGTTCCCACAAGGGTGCAGTCGGATTCTGGCAGTTTATAAAAACCACAGGCCGTAAATATGGACTGGAAATTAATTCCGCAATCGATCAGAGACGCAATATATTTTTTTCCACCCAGGCGGCCATCGACTATTTCAAGGATCTTTATGATCTGCTAGGGTCCTGGACCCTTGCCGCGGCGGCCTACAACATGGGGGAGCAGGGGGTGCAAGCGGAGATTCTGGCGCAAAATTCCAAAAACTATTACCACCTCTATCTGCCGCTGGAAACCCAGCGCTACGTGCTGCGCATTGTCGTTGCCAAAATGATCTTATCCGAACCGCAGTCTTACGGTTTTCAGTTTACCTGGCAGGATCTGTATCCGCCTCTGCAAATTGACCGTCTCGAACTGATCTGTCCTCAGGAGACACCGATTGCCATCGTCGCCCGTGCTGCCGGCACAAGTTTTAAGCGCATCAAGGATTTGAATCCGGAGATCCGGGGGCATTTTCTGGCGCCGGGTAGTTACCGGATCCTGGTCCCTGAAGGAGCGGCCGCCGGGTTTCTGGAGCGATTTGAATCCCTGGTCGAGCAGTGGAGAACCGAAAACAATGGGATGGTCTATGTCGTCAGGACGGGCGACAGTTTATCCGCCATCGCAAAACGCTTCAATGTACCGCTGTCCGTTCTGATTACCTGGAACAGGCTGAATAAAAATAAACCCATTCATCCCGGAGACCGCCTGGTAATATACATGCAAGACACTAGATGATGTCCTTGCGTTCAGCGATGATTTTATTTCGGCAGAAGAATTTCGCGCTTTTCCGGATCCGGATGCTGTTTGTAAAGAATTGCGACGTGACCGATCATCCCCGCCAGATGGCTTGCTGTTTTGTTTCCGAGGGCTCTGGCGATCTCTGCCTTCTGTTTTTTCTCTTTATAGTCGACAAACTTTATCTTAATCACCTCGTGACGATCAGAGGCTTGTTCGGTTGAGCGGATCAGGGCTTCGGTAAGCCCTTTTTGGCCGACGAATACAACGGGTTTAAGACTGTGCGCAACTCCCCTTAGATATTTTGCCTGGGTGCTGTTGAGTTCATTCATGGACGTCCTCTTTTCGGCATAGCTCATCTGTATCACCGGCATTGGGCGAACGGATACCGGTCCTGTAATTGGGCTCTAACTTTGATGGCAGCCATATCATTTATCGCCGACGGACGCAACCGAACGGATATTTAGGTGGTGTTCCCCAAATTCAGATATTGAACCTAACAAAAACTGCTTTATAATTTAGAAAAAACAAAATTTGGACCCGATACCGTCTGGCGGAGACCGGACTTAAGGTCTTGAGGAGAATTACAAGATGGCAACTGACAGCTACCCCCAGGAAGCACCGAATTTTCAGATCCAGGCATATAAAGAACCCAAAGATATCCGCGTATTGCGAAAAACGCACGTTTCTTTCTCCGGCTCCCCCAAAAAACATCCCTATGACCCACAGCAGGTAATCCTGGTGGCGGACCCATTCAGCACCAACAACCTGTTTTATGAATTCAGCCAGGCGGATATTTCCTATGTCGAGGAATTGCCCAGTCTTGTAAGCCAGGATGGCGAAACCATGACCATGGTGAGGGTTTGGGTTAAAAAATTGAGCATCGGTTTGCGGTGCTCCCCGTTTATCGTGGAGGACACCAGGCAGGATTTATGAGGCGGACCCATGTATGCGGTCCCTAATTATGGATGAGAAAAATTTGGCTAAATAGGAGAGTTGACGCTATGAAAGTAGTGATTATCGGTGCCAGCGGCATCATTGGAAAAGCAGTCGTGCAGCTGTTGGCTGATGACCACGACCTGGTTAAAGTCGGTCACCGCAGCGGCGATTATAGAGTCGACCTAGGCTCAAAGGATTCGATTAAAGGACTATACGATGAAGTCGGCAGTTTCGATGCGCTTATCAGTGCCGCAGGTGCAGCGGCTTTCGGCAGCCTGGATGAACTTACGGATGATCAATTCAACCTGGCCCTCAACAACAAGCTGATGGGCCAGATTAACCTGGTGCGGTTAGGTCGCCATGCCGTCAGCGATCATGGATCATTCACACTGACCAGCGGCATGCTTGCCCAGCACCCCATGCCGGGCAGTGCATCAATCAGCACGGTTAATGCCGGCCTCGAAGGCTTCGTGCGAGCTGCCGCCTTGGAGATGCCGCGGGGGGTCAGGATCAATGCCGTCAGCCCGGTTTTCGTCAAAGAGACCATGGAAATCCTCGGCATGGACAGCACCCACGGTATGCCGGCGCAAAAAGTTGCGCCGGCTTACCGGGAGGCGGTTGAAAGCCAGCGCAACGGGGAGATTCTGGACGTCAGGGACTATGCCTGATCCTTCAATAGGGCCTTTTCTCTCTGGCCCGCATTGGATCTTCTGGTACCAAAAAACAGCCCACTCCGCACGATGATCTACCATTTGAAAAACACACCGACGCTCGCCATAGTGGCCTCTTGATCGTAGAAATCGATGTCGGCGTTGGTTTTGGCGAAGGCGCCGCCGATAAAAAAGTTCATCGGTCTGCTGCCGCCCAGGCGCCAGCCCCATGGATTTTCGTAATACAGCGTGCCCTGGATCCCGTAGCGGTCGTCGTCCTGTTTTTTGTTGTAAATTGGGTTGTCCTTGTCATAGTCGGCCTGGCCGACATAAAGGTTGCCGGTAAAGGAGAAAGGGCTGCCCGGATTCAGATAGGCATAGGTCAGTTGGAAATCATAGGCATCATTTTTCATGGCCTTACCGTCCCGATCATCATGGGTGTAAATAAATGCTGGCGCCAGGGTATGGCTTTTGGCAAAATTGAAACGATAGGCCAAATCCACGATGTGAAGGTCGCTGTCCCGTTCCAAAAGCTGACGTTCGGAGCTGGTAATTAAGGTCCCGACGAGGGAATCCCCGCTTCTTTCTGTGTCGATGTCCACTTTGCGATAGGAGTATTGCAGTTGGAATCCACTGCCGAAAATGCGGTCCCAGACCAGGCGTGCGCCGGTGGACTTGCGCTTGGTATCATCCCGATCCTGACCGGTAAGGTACGGGTCTTCCCACACCTTGGCCGGAATTCCGCTGAACAGGAAACCGCCCTGCAGTAAACCGAAACTGCCGATGCCCTGCTTGACACCGATTTGCTGGGAGTAATCAAATCGGATCAGATCGGTCAGATCCGTACCCACGAACAGCTGGGTACGACTGCTGGCAAACGTGTAGGCCAGGGTGAACGGGGCCGTTACCAGGCCGGTCGTTTCCGAGTCAGGGCTGTCGAACAGGGAGTCGTTTGTTTCCTTCGACAGACCAAAACCCTGGATACTGGCCACCATGTTGCTCTTATACCTGAGATAGCCGACTCCCGGCCGGATAAACCCGCTGAAACCGGATTCATTCGGGATGGGGTCGATTGCCGTTGCTGTACCGGCGCCGATCAAAAAAATTGCCGCCATAACCACCACTAGATAGCCTGTTTTTTTCATCTGTTCATCCTTTCTTTGGGGAAGTTCCTAAGATTTTTTATAATCGATTTCTGTTCATTTATAAAGGATATTTTTCACCGATATGGGCAAGCCGGATAATTGTCCCCCCGGGAGCGGGAGCAGGGGTTCGGCTGCAATCTATCGCTATTAGAGCTTTTGTCAAATTATCCTTCTGATGGCTGAATTGTTGCAGGCTCATCTAAGGGTTGTCGCTAATCGCCGAGATGGGCATGCCCAAACGCTCTACATATTTATTTTCATTTTTATACGGTTTGTTGCTGGAATCGACATTTTTAGAGCGCCAGCGATAATGAATGCTTCTTATTTCATGAATGGAATTTTACTCACGCTCAGCCGGTGATCTTGGCCTGATGGTATGCTAAATTCTTCTCCT
>Ga0209454_1000136_pt1 | contig 48349 bp, 49 predicted proteins | sample WorMetHERISLAND1_2_FD_187400 | JGI IMG/M metagenome (GOLD analysis project Ga0209454, IMG submission 187400) | Marine gutless worms symbiont microbial communities from Max Planck institute for Marine Microbiology, Germany - Olavius geniculatus... | ecosystem: Host-associated > Annelida >... | reverse complement strand
TTTGCTCCTGAAGTAAAGCAGCTTGCTGAATTAGCTAAATTTTCAAAGAATATCAACTAAATTTAAAATTTTTAAATTACAATTTTGTAATTTATTGCCTGACAATTTGAGTTTATGCGTACACTCTATAGTAAATTCAAGGGCAAATTTAAGCCAAATCAATAGTCCAATTTCATCAACTGGCACAGCATTTGCTTTACTAATGATCAAATGGAATGAGGTTTCCTCCTTTCCTTCATTCCCACCTCCGACTGACCCTGTTAGGTACCCCCCCTAACAGGGTTTTTCTTTGGCGAATGCCGCCGGTCAATACCTGCGATAATACGTCCTGGACAACCTATCTCAAAATTTTCTTACTTATTGTAATTATTATATAAATTAATTTTTTTAACACTCCGGCAAGTGAACCTGCCCCAATCGTTTTCATCGGATTGGTTCAATGGTTGAGTACATTTACATTGAAGGCCGGAAATCCGGGCATAAGATAATCTAAGTCTTGGAATCGAATAGGTCGAAGCGAGGATGGCTCGAATAGTATGCGGGAGTGTCGAAAAATTGACAGCTTAGTTTTTTTACTTGCCTTTTTTTTTGGGCTTGAAAGCCAGACAGTTTTTGCCCTGCATGGTTCGTCGGACCTCAAAAAGCGGTATTCGCCGGCTTTTAAAGCCCATGGCCCGGCATCCATGGGGAAATTGGACCTCCCAGGTCACGAAATAGTGGATGCATCGATGACAGCTTGGATTCATGGCATTACTGTGGCGTCTGGGTGGATTGCGGATCCAACTTTGGATTTTCGGATTCCGAGATCTTACCACGGTCTCCTCGGTTACTGCGAGTATCAACCACGACCCCCATGCCCCGCAGCAGATCGTAGGCCTCTTCTTGCTGGGAATAATATCTCTCGCCGGTCACGGCGATGATGGCTTGGATGACGGCATCACTTAACCCGCTCTTTTTCAGTTCGATGACATCCTGTGCGGTTGTAAATCGAATGGGACGCGTATTTTTGCCATAGACCAGCGGCTCCGATTGCCTGAGGAATGAACTTTCTTTTATCAGCATCCGGAGCGTTGATTCACCGACGCCGGCTTTTTTCATTTCAACGATTTCACGGATACTGAAGGCAGCGGTCTCGATCACTTTTTCTTGGGCGATAACTGCGATGGTCTGATCGCTGACGCCTGCTTTTTTCAATTGGACGATACCCTTGCCGCTCAGCGCCAATCCTGGTGAAATCCCAAAAAAGTTTATAATCAACAACGCGCAGATGTTTGTGACAACACTTCTGATCATGGGTTCAATCTACCTTAAAAAGTCCATCAAGGTCGGCTGGATGATTCTGGCCGCCGTGGCCAGCGTGGTTTCATAAGCAAGTTCCAGGTTTTTTAATTCCAATACCGCCTGGGTCATATCAACCTCTTCGGTTCTCGCCAGGGCCATGTCGACTTTGGGTTTCAGGTTGCTCAAATAATCCTGGGTGGCTTCCAAACGGTAAAAAACCGAGGCGTATTCGGTTCGTTTATTGTTTATTTGAGTACGCCCATTATAAAGGGGATCTATCGTTGCCTGTATTTGAGCACTTCCGGCGACCAGGTCGTTATTTTCCAGTCCGGTTATCAAATTCTGCAACTCGCCGAATATATCCACCCCGCCCGCAGCACCAAAAATTTGACTGCCATCGGCATCGATGTTGACCTCCACGTTTTCAGCGATCATCATCCGGGCCTTTCCACCATCACCATTGTAGCTGCCATCAGCGGCAAAAGGCGCAGTATCGGTGGCATGTCCGGAAAAAATATAATTGCCCTCGAACTTGGAGTTGGCCATTTGTATAATTTGATTGTACAATTCCCTGACCTGGTACGCGGCCAGCTGCCGCTCCTCTTGTGAAATCCCTGCCCCGTAATGATCTTCAGCAATCTCCTTGGCCAAACCGACTAAGTCAGCCGCCAAATCCAGGGTTGATTCATTGACCTCAAGCCGGGTAATGCCCTGGGTAATATTCTTTTGGTATTGATCAATGGCCGTCAGATCATTACGATAACCCAATACATGTCCCATACCGATGGGATCGTCGGAAATTTGATTGATGCGCTTTTGCGAAGAGATCTGCTTTTGAATCCTGAGCAGATTTTCATTTTGCCGATGAATGGAACGGACAAAATTATTGGATGTGATATTCTGGGTTACCCGCATGGGGCGCCTCCTTCCTGCGAAACGGCGAAAGTTGCTGAATTAATTTCGATTAAGCAAATGCCGAAAATAAATAGATTAAACGAGGTAAATCCCGGCAATTCGTCATCGGTCTTTCCGCATACGCCGTTTATCGTAGTTAGAACATATTCATTACGATTTGCAGCATCTCATCAGCCGTATTGACCACTTTGGCGGCCGCCTGGTATGCGTTCTGAAATTTTACCAGATTGACCATCTCTTCATCGATGGAAACTCCGGATACCGATTCACGGTAGTTTTCCAGCTGTGTAACCATCTGTGTTTGATGCCCGTAGTAAGAATCAGCCCGAACGACGGCGTGTCCGACATCGGAAACCAGCGATGAATAATAATCATCGAAAGTCGCCGTGCCGCCGCTCATGGTCAAAGTTCCCTGCAAATTGGCGATGGCAATCGCATTGCCGTTGTCCCCGGGTTTGTCACCCGGCGTCGTGTCGAAGCCCGCGGCGGCGGCAATCAGGTTGGTATCATTGACGATGGCCGAATTAACCTGAATGCTGGCGGCCGACAGTCCCCCGCTGAGCAGCACGGTATCGGTTCCGGTGCCAAGGGTCACCAGCGTCGTCGCCGGATCCGGTGGAGCAGCCGCAACCGCCGCCGCAATTGCGGTGTGGGCCTGCAGCCGCGCGGCGATCGACGCCCGGCTGGAGACGCCGCTTTCAATGGCAATCTGGATGTCTCCGGTTACGGGATCTTCGGTTACCAGTTCACTGCCGGCCGTTCCGCCGGCAACGAGTGACACGGAGATATTGCCGGCGCCGCCGTCCTGAGCCGTGATGGTCAGCCATGAATCCATGACACCGCCGGCTGTGGCGGAGCCGGTGAAAAAGTCATTGTTGGTTGAGCCATCGAGCCCGTATCCGCCGGCATGCAGGGTATTGACTTCATCCATCAATTCCTGAGCCATGGTATCCAGTCGATTTAAATAATTGCGGATGTCCTGATCCCGGGTATCCAGCCACCCCCTGAGTTTACCCGCGGAAATGGTGTCGTTGAGCGTCACCATATTGTTCAAAGAATCAACCCAGATAACATCCTCCAGGCCGCGTCCGTTTCTTTGGGTTGCGATGGTATTGCGGTGAATCCCCTGGACAAGCGTCTGCCCGGTGCCCACCGAAACCGCGACGCCGCCGTCGTTTTCTTCAAAACTGTTGATGCCGATCAATTCGGCCAATCCTTTTAGGGCCTGGTCTCGTTGATCGCGATAGTCATTGGCATCATAGCCGCCGATTTCAGTCTCAATAATTTTCATATTTAAATCGGCTATCTGTTCGGAATAACGATTTATTTCGTCGATGGCTTCGGTGATCCTGGCATCTATTTCCCGCTGATTGGTTTGCAGGTCCTGGTATACCTTGTTAATGGTCGAGGCGAGCACTTCGCTTTTGGCTGTGAGGATGGAACGCTGAGTTTGTCCGGATGGATTGTTGGTAAGATCCTGCCAGGCCGTCCAGAATTCACTCATGACTTGATTGATGCCATAACCACCGATTTCATCGAATACCATCTCGGCTTTTTCAAGCGTATCTTTTTGGGCCTGCCATTGGCCCAGGCTCTGGGTCTCATTGTTGATCTGGACCCCCAGAAATCTCTGGTAAATTCTTTCAACACTGACCCCTCTGACACCGTTGCCCATGGGTCCGAAGCCGGTTTTGACCGGAATGTCACTGGTCAGATTCAACCTTCGGCGTGAATAGCCGGGCGTGTTCACGTTGGCAATATTATTGCCGGTGATTTTGACGGCTTTCTGATGCAGGAGAAGCGACTTGCTGGCCGAGCTCATTATGTCGAATATATCTGCCATGGTTAAGCTCCTTTCAACATCGCCTCAGCGGGGATTTCCGCCGGACTCGAGCGCGTTGAATATGGCCCGAGGAATTTTCGCCAGCGGAACGACTTCATCAACCGCCCCCAGTTTGACGGCCTCTTTGGGCATCCCATAGACCACGCAGGTGGCTTCATCCTGGGCAATAGTGCCGGCGCCGCGTTCTTTCATGGCCAGCATGCCCTTGGCCCCGTCGGCTCCCATGCCGGTAAGCATCACACCCACGGCATTGCGCCCCGCGTTTTTCGCCACAGACTGAAACAGCACATCGACACTGGGTCGCTGGTAGTGAACCCGGGGGCCATTTTTAATTCGCACCACATAGGTTCCCCCATTGCGGGTCAAAACCATGTGCTGATTCCCCGGGGCGATCAAGGCGACTCCGGGTACGACATGATCATTGTTGCGGGCCTCCCGTACCTGCATGGGACAAATTTCATTCAATCGCTGGGCAAAAGAGGTCGTAAAATGCTCGGGCATATGCTGCACGATCGCGATTCCCGGGGCTGTGGCGGGTATTTGAGTCAGCACCGCTTCTATGGCCTTGGTGCCGCCGGTTGACGCCCCAATCGCAATCACTTTATGGGTGGTATTTACCAGCAGATTTTTGCTCTCCACCGATCCGGCGGCTGCCGGCTGTTTAATCGAATTGCGGTTAACTCTAGCGCTGGCCGCCGATCGTATGGCAAGTACCAAATTGCGGGAAATATTTTTGGTGGAATAGGCCGCCCCGGGTTTGCAAAGGACTTCAACCGCGCCCAGGTCCAACGCCTTAAGGGCCAGTTCACTGTTTTTAGGCGTGAGAGAGCTCAACACGACGACCGGCATCGGGTAGTGCTTCATCAATTTCGCCAGAAACGAAAGGCCGTCCATCCTGGGCATTTCCAAATCCAGGGTAATGACATCCGGCCGCAGTTCGACGATTTTATCCCGGGCCACGTATGGATCGACGGCTGTGCCAACTATTTCGACATCTTCGTAGCGAGACAGTTCCTCTGTCATCACTTTCCGGACCACCGCCGAATCATCTACTATAAGTACTTTAATCATTTGTATCTGGCCGCCCTTATAGATCCCTTGCGGAATCGCTAGGTAATGTCAGTTCCGGAAACTCACCTTCGATGAAAAAATACAGATCACAGGATCCCTCTTCCAGCATCAACCTGGCGATACAGGCGGGGTTGTCTATTCGATCCGGATGTGCCGAATCCATTGCAGGAAGTATTTCCGGAGTTGCGATGTTAAATTCCACCTCGTCGCCGGCAATTGCCGGCAGCGCATTGCCGCAGATGACATTTAACAGTTCCTTCAAGGCATCCTGCTGCTGGGTATTGGAAACTTGGGCTTCATCATCCAGACCGAGCATGTTGCAGGCAAGTTCCGGTATGACGGAATCTGAGATTCGCATCGTCAGGAATCCGTCAAAATAACCATCGAACTCGACCCGTCCGACTACTGCCGGATCCGGACTATCATGGTCTCTTTCCTCATCGGCAAACGCAAATAAAAAGGCCAGCTTTTCCAGGGTGTCATTGGCGACTGCCGTTAAGATGCTTTTAAGCTGTTGTTCCATCAAAAACTTCATCTCCTAAAAATTCTTTTACCGTATCGCGAATAATTTCGGGGGTAAACGGTTTATGAATGAATCGGGCACCTTTATTCTGTAATCGTTCGATACGGGTTTTGCTGCCTTCGGTGGAAATGACGATAATCGGTATTTCCTTTAGGTCAGGGCTGTCAAGCATGTGATCGATCATTTCTTCGCCGTTCATCTCCGGCATGTTGATATCAGCAATAACAAGGTCGATCCAATGCTTATTCAGGCTCTCGAGCCCTTCACGGCCATTGCCGGCCTGGTGGATTTCTCCCAAAAGAAGGCCACTTAACTTGATGGTCTTAACGATCATCGCCCGCATTACGCCGCTGTCATCTACTACTAGGACATTAACTGCCATGGTTGTATCCTCAATTAATCAAAAAATAATTTGGCTTGGCTGCATAAACTTAATAGCGACTAACTATTTTCCAGACAACTCGACAATTCCTCCACCCATTGCATGGTTTGACTGGCCACTTTCTCGAGATGGCCGGGTGCCAACCCCAACCGCTCAACCGCCGCTCCGCTGGGCTGATGCTGCAGACCATCCCGCCCCACTCCGATGCCAATCATCAAACATAGCACATTGGCAACGTGCACAATATCGAGCATCAAATCGCTATGTTCAGCAGAGTCCGGATTGTGATGCCAGCGGACGGCGTTGACAATATTTGAGGGCAGGGACCACTGACAAAGTATGTCGGCACCAATATCCGCATGATTGGTGCCCAGCACTATATTCTCAGCAGCCTCAAATGTGACTCCCCCGCTGGCAGCACGTTCAATTTTGTTAAAATCATCGGCAACAAACCCGCCTAAAACGAGCTTGCCCACATCATGCAACAATGCCGCCGTAAATATCTCATCAGCCGCCTCTACCTTGAGCTCTTTTACCAGGCCTTCGGCCGCGGCGGTGACTGCCAGCGAGTGACGCCACAACTCGCCCGGCGGAAGATCATATCCGGGTACCGGTTTATTCATGATCGCACTGACACAAGAAGCGATGACTATTTGAATCAGGCGTTTCAGGCCCAGCAACAATACGGCCTGGCGCACGGAACCGACCTTGGAAGGTATCCCGAAATAGGCCGAATTGGCCAATTTTAATATGTTGGCGGTCAGGCCGGCATCCTGCCGTAAAATTTTCTCAATCTCGCCCACATTCATTTCCGGGTCGTCGATCAGGTTCAGCAGCCTAACCGCCGCGCCCGGCATACTCGGAAATGATTTCAGCAGCGAAGCAATTTGTTTTATGTCTTGCGACATTCTTTATCCTCTCACAGGGATCAAAATCATCTGGCTAATTAAACGTCAGCGCTTCCGAGAGTTCATCGACCCACTGCGCGACACTGGCTTTTATCTTCTCGAACTGATTGATTTCCAGCCCTAATCGTTTAATGACCGCCGGCGACAAATCAGGGCAGTGGTGTTCGTCTGTCCTATCGGAGTCGGCCGTCTGGCAAAGCAAATCGGCCAGGTAAACGATATCGATCGCGGCCCCATCCGCTTCTGAATGATCGGGATCGTGATGCCACCGGACAACCTCGACGACATCGCGCGGAAAAGCCCATTGTGTCAGAATCTCGGCGCCGACGGCGGCATGGTCGGTGCCAAGCACCTTATTCTCCGCCGCCACATAGGATAAGCCATTGCCGGCAATCTTTTCGATTTCCGCCCGCTCGTCCTTGACAAAATGCCCCAATACCAATTTACCGATATCGTGCAGCAAGGCCGGTGTAAATATATCTTCCTCCTGGACGAAATTTTTTTCTTTGACCAACGCCTGGGCCGCAATCGACACGGCAATCGAATGACGCCAGAGATCTCCCGGCGGCAGATTATAGCCGGGAACCGGTTTCTCCATCACGGCGTTGACGCAGGATGTAATCACAAGCTGAATCAGTTTACTTTTACCCAGCAGAAGAACCGCCTGGCGGGTGGTGGCCACTTTGGACGGCAAGCCGAAATACGCCGAATTTGCAAGTTTCAGCACATTTCCGGTCAATCCCGGATCCAGGCGCAACACATTTTCGATTTCATCCACCGACGGTTCCGGGTCCTCCAACATCCTGAGTAATTTCGAACCGGTAGCCGGCATACTGGGAAATGAATTGATTTTGGCAATGATTTTATCAGCATTAATTTGCGTCATAATTGCCTCTTTTGACCTTTGCTGCTGATCACTGTCTGACCGGTAGCAACTTCGAAGTGAACCGTGCGGCTGGCGGTGCCGCCCACGTCTTCGGATTCCAGCAAGACATTATTTTTCCAAAGCAATTTCTTCAGCACGGTGTGGTTGCGTTCACCGATTTTAAACATTTCATTCTTACCCAAGGGGTTCCCGCAGCCGGCGGCCTTGATGATCATGCGGGATTTCTGGCCGCCGATGTCGTATAAGGCCTTGAACAGGGCCGGCACCCCCGTATCCACGAACATGTAGGGGTTGGCTTCAGCCTTGGCCGGATTGATTTTTGACAACGGCAGCATCGCGTGCAAAAGTCCCCCCACCCTTTGAACCGGGTCATAGACGACGAGCCCCAGGCAACTCCCCAGAGCATGGGTCACGATCAAGTCATCGCCACGACCAATTTTCATGTCGCCCACTGCAACGACGTGTCTAATCTGCTTCAATTCGCCCTATATCCATGCCTATTTTTGATAGGTCGCCGGTCTCATGTACCGGAATTTATGATTAATTGCCGATAGACCTTCCGAGTGACCGACAAAAAGAAAACCGCCGGGTTCCAACAGGTCCCAAAAACGGTTGATTAATTGCTGCTGCGTCGGACGGTCAAAATATATCATTACATTGCGACAGAAGATGACATTAAAGGGGCCTTTCATCGGCCATGATTCCAATAAATTCAGCCAGGCCAGCCGCACCAGCCGGCGAACATCATCTGTTATCCGGCAGCTGCCCGCATGTTGACCGTTGAGCTTGCTGAAATACTTTTTAAATTGCGGTGAAGGCAAATCTTTCAAATTTTCGATCGGATAAATGGCCTGGCGCGCCTTTTCAAGCATTCGCTTTGATATATCGGTGGCCAGAATCAGAGCATCCCTTTTGTCAATGTCCGGAACGTACTCCCTCAGCCATATAGCAAGCGTGTAGGGTTCTTCGCCCGAAGAGCAGGCCGCACTCCAGAACCGCAGTCTGTTGCATTTTAGGCTGGGTAAAACATGATCCCGCAGGTAGTTGAAGTGCTCGAATTCACGGAAAAAGCTTGTTTTATTCGTCGTCATGACATCAATAAAGAGGGCCAGCTCCTCCTGCCCATCAGCATTTTCAATGTAATCCAGATAATCCTGGACGCTGTTGACCCGAACCGCCCGCAAGCGTTTCATAAGCCGGGACCGAACCAGGGCTTCCTTGCCGGACTTCAGGTTGATCCCGCACGACCGATACACAATTTCGCAGATCCGTTGAAAGTGCTTCTGGCTCAATTGTATCGACATCAGGTTCATGTATCTCAACTACTCCGTTAGGGTCTCAGTGCGTCAGGGCATTTTGCTGACAGCATTTTGCCGGTGACCGATGGTTTCAGCGATCTTTCTATCTGCAATAACGAACCTTGCTAGTTTGCCACGTAAAAGTGGGGTTCAAAAATTATGCCGCCAAAGTCCGGTCGGTGGCTCCTTCAATGTTTTCCTGGGATTCAACGATGTGCCCGTCGTTGGCGAGCTTTACCAATCCACCGACATCAATAATCAACCCCACCCGACCATCGGGCATAATGGCCCCCCCGGAGATGCCGGGAATATCCTTCATCGTTTCGCCCAATGACTTGATTACAACCTGCTGACGGCCGATCAGTTCATCAACCAGCAATCCCGCCTGGCGCTCTTCATCCTCCACGATTACCACCACCGCTTCTTCAGCATTCTGTTGGGCATCATCGATGTGATAAAATCGCGCCATTCGATACAGGGGTATCAGACTGCCCTGCAGGGTGACCATCTCGCCCTGGTTAAGTACGGTTGAAAGGTCATTGCTATCGGGCTTGATGGAACGGATTATAGAAACGGTCGGAATGACATAGGTTTCAGCACCGACCCGCACCACCATTCCATCAATAATTGCGAGGGTCAGCGGCAGGCTCATTTTAAAAACACTTCCGTTGCCGTATTCGGATTTAATTTCTACCTGCCCGCGCAACGATTCGATATTTTTTTTGACCACATCCATCCCGACGCCCCGACCCGAAACGTCGGTGACGACCTGGGCGGTGGAAAATCCGGGCTCAAAAATCATATTGAAAACTTCCCGGTCACTGAATGTGCGATCATTGATATCGGCCGGGTCACCGAGCAGTCCCTTTTCCCGGGCTTTGGTTAAAATGACATCGCGATTCAGGCCCTGGCCGTCGTCTCGAATCTCCACGACAACACTGCCGGCGGAATGGTAAGCCAGCAATTGCACCGTTCCATACTCCGGTTTATTGTTTTCAGCCCGTACTTCCGGACTTTCGATACCGTGATCGACGGCATTGCGGACCATGTGCACCAACGGGTCATTGATGATGTTTACCAGATTTCGATCGATTTCGGTGTCCTCGCCTTCGGTTACGAAGTTGACGTTTTTCCCCACTTTGCGCGAAACATCTCTGACCAGTCGGGCCATTTTGTTAAAGGTCGCTTTCAGCGGCACCATCCGCATCGACATGCTGATATCCTGCAGCTCTCTCACGATCTTGCTGGTATGCGCCACCTTTTTGGCAAGTTCATGGTTGTCACTGTTGGAAACCAGATAATCCTGGGCCACCATTGAATGGGCGATGACCAACTCCCCCACCATATCAATCAACCGATCCAGCCGCTGGGTGCTGACCCGCACAGAGGACTCAACCATCTGTTGGCCCTTGTTGACAGGCTTCTGGACGCGCAGGGACTGCCCCACATCCGGAGTGGTGGCCGGATTTGATTTGACAGTCGCAACCTCCTGTTTTTCAACGGAATTTTGCTGGGAGTCGTCTTCACCGGGTTCTGTTACCCGCTGTTCCTCGGCCGCCGGCACGTCGTCGACCGCCGGTGCCGCGGCCTCATCCTTTTCTTCCGAAATTCCGGCACCTTCAGGGTTAGCTAAAATCTTGACCAGTTCATCATAACCCTGGGGTTTTAGCAGGGGTTGACCCGCCAGGGCCGCCTGAACACCCGCCATCAGCTCTTTGATCATATCCAGTGCTCGCAGCGACAAATCAGCATACCCACCGCTGTAGCGAACTTCACCGTCGCGTACCCTGCTCAGCAGCGACTCCGCGTGGTGGCCGAATTCAGAGAGCAAGCCCAGTTCCAAAAACGCGGACGTCCCCTTGACCGTATGGAAGGCACGAAATACCATTCCAACGGATTCCATGTCCTCGGGGTCGGTCTCCAGCGACAAAAGGGCTTCCTCCGCGTTTGAGATCAAATCACTGCCTTCGGCGATAAACTCGCCGATCAGTTCCTTATCAGCATCCTGAGGCATGTGATCTTGATCGGGATCGTCCACGGAGGAGTCGGTGCCCGGATCAGCATCGTTTTTCCGGACATCGGTGTCATCCACGGGAGGACTGAGTGAATCCATTGAATGCATGGCCGATTCCAGTAATTCACCCACCTCGCTTAGGCTTTGATCAGGATCCTGCACCCGGCCGTCCACCAGTTTATCAATCGTTTCAACAGCCTGTGAAATAAGATCATCACAGTCTTTCGAATCCGGATCGCCGTTAATCAACGCCTGCAAAGATTCCCGCAATTTTACCAGATCGGTCTGGCCATCGGGTTCTATCTGAATCAAAAACGCGGCGGCGTCATCGAGTGAATCAATCGACGGGTCGCTTGAATCGGAGTTTCCGACCGCCGTTGCCGTGACATCGGATGCTTCGACCGCTTGCACCTGTCCCGCCAGGTTCTGCTGGATTTCGTCCAGCGGTTGTTCCGGTCCGCTCTCCTCTGATAGCGATTGCTCAGCCGCATTCAGCCCTTCCCAGATGGCGTCCACCAATGACAGGGAATCTCTGGCCGTCTGTTGGCGCATGCAATGCAGTCCCTCGAGCACAAGTTCCAGCAACTCCTTGACGTGTTTGTATTTTTTCTTGGGAACCGATTGTATGACTGCTGACAGTTCGGTGCTCTGCTTATACCAGGCTTCGGAATCATTTAAACCGATGTTATCAAGATCATCCGCAATCTGCTTAAGTGTTTTGATAATTTTTTGATATTTTTTGGCCATCGATTAAGCTTTAACTCCTTTGGTTGGTTGATCATCCGTCACCAGAAAAATCTCATGCGCTAAATTTCGCTGCGCACACACTTGCCGGTTGATTTATAATTCCGGATATTTCCCGAACGGTAGTAGACCGTGTTGGGTGACATTAATTCATGCAGCCGATTGAACGACCCTCTCAAAAGTTCCAGTGAGTGTTCAAATATTTGTTTGTTGCGCTGATTGGCTGACTGTACCCGGGACAGTACGGACCAAAATTCCTGACTGACCCCTCTCAAACTCCCGGCAAGGGGTTCGTCAGCCACTTGGGAAAGTCGGCTTAGCGTAAGATCCTGGGTCGGGAAACCCAGTTTGGGGGCCAATTCAGCCAATAACTCGGATCGTTTCGCTTCTTTTTTTTGTATTTCCAACAAAATCAGTTCTTTCTCGGCTCCCGTCTCAATCAGGGCATCGAGATCTGACCGAGCGGCTGCCGCTTTTTCCTGGTCAAAAAGACCCAGCAGTGATCGGTAAAACTCACATTCCTGATGGAGCAGCGCGATTAATTGCTCTAATATCCCATCCATTCTTATTGGTCCCGGCTTCGGTCAGTATTCCACATGGTAGTTATCGGTCGAAAAAAACTAAAACTTGAAGCATTTAGCCGTTATTTTTTCGAGTTCTCTTTGCCGCCCAGCTGCTGCAGCATAATCTGAGCCAATCCGATACCGCCGGCGGTCGAAATATTGCGGGACCGCTCAGCATCCAGCAGGGAGGTGAAGATCTCTTCGCCCCGCCCGCCGCTGACAAAACCGGACTTGCTGATCGTCGCGCGCATTTCTTTGAACAAATAATTGATGAACAACGATTCCATCTCCGCGCAGGCGGCGGTCAATTGAGCCTCGCTCCTGCCGTCCGGATGATGTGCGGCCGACCTGAGATCGCCGCTGATTTTTTGATGCAACGGGCTAATCTGAGCCGCAGCCGGCAATAGGGGCAAATTTTTATCAACCATTATATAATCTCCAATTCAGCCTGCAGGGCACCGGCAGCTTTCAGTGCCTGAAAAATGGCAATCAAATCCCGCGGCGAAACCCCTAAAGCATTGAGCGCTTTAACCAGCTGACCGATACTGACACCGGATTCCACTACAAAAATCGGGTTGTTCCCCTCCTCGACCAGCACTTCGGATTCAGGAACCACGACGGTCTGACCGCCTCTTGAAAACGGCAACGGCTGGGAAACTCTCTGATCTTCCCTGATTTCAACACTCAAATTTCCGTGGGCGATGGCGATGGTCGAGATCCTGACATTTTCTCCCATGATGACGGTGCCGGTGCGCTCATTGATGACTACTTTGGAAACGGCATCCGGGGTGACACCCAGCTTTTCGATCCGTGTTACCATGGACACCGTATCGCCGCGGTATTTTTCAGGCACTCTGACTTCAATGGTACCGGCATCGTGGGTACGGGCAATGACTTCGTAAAATGCGATGTTAATGGCCTGGGCAACCCGCGAAGCAGTTGTAAAATCGGGATTGTGCAAGGATAAGGTCAATGACTGCCTGGCATTAAAATTCGTCTTAATTTCTTTTTCGATTATGGCGCCGTTGACGACCCGGCCTACCGTCGGAAAGTTTTTCTGAACGCCGGAGCCTGAAGCACTGCCGACTTGAAAACCGCCGGTGCTGATAGGACCCTGGGCCACGGCATAAACCTGACCATTGGCCGCCTTAAGCGGGGTAAACAACAGCGTTCCCCCTTGAAGATTCTCGGCGTCGCCGATGGAACTCACCAGAACATCGATCCGCCCCCCTGTGCGGGCAAAAGCAGGCAAATCGGCGGTCACCATAACCGCGGCCACATTGTCGACTTCGATATCCTTCGGCAGCACGGTGACCCCCATTTTCTCCAGCATGGCGGCCATCGACTGAATCGTAAAAGTCGCGTCGTCACTGTCGCCGGTGCCGTTTAGCCCGACAACCAGGCCGTAGCCGACCAGCTGGTTCGAACGGACGCCCTTGATTTCGGCAATATCTTTGATCCGTACCCCAAATGCGGGAGCCGCCAGATAAAGCAACCCGACCAGAAACAGTATAAGCGTGAAAATTAATCGAAATCCGTTTTGCGGCATTCGGCATTCGGCATTCGGCATTCGATATTTGATAATCGCTATACGCATTTATGTTCAACCCCTGAACCTCTGAACCTCGATCCCCAATCCACTAAACCTCGATCTCCTGATATTTCTTATATTTCAATTGCTGAATTTTGGTACAAAATTCAGCAATTAAAATGGCCACACGGTATTCATCAAATTCGACAGCCATCCGGGCCGCTGACGGTCATTGACGACGCCGGAGCCGCTGTAAGCGATTTTCGCATCGGACACGAAAGTCGACAGGATGACATTATCTTCGGCAATATCCCGCGGCCGAATGATGCCCGACAGGATGATCATCTGGTTCTCGTAATTGACCATCACCTCGCGGGTACCGACGATCTTCAGATTGCCATTGCTCATGACTTCCATGACCCGGCAGGTAATAAATGCGTCAAGGCTGCCGCTGCGGGTGGTTTCACCGTCTCCTTCAAAATCACTTTTAAAACCGCCCTTTATCGACGGATTACCGAAGGGATTGATTTTGGGCCAACTTCCCCCGATTTTGTCCAGGACCTCATTTTGCCACCAGTCTTCCAGGCCGAACAATTTCTCGATACCCGCCTCGAGATTGGAGCTTCGCTCGGTTTCGGTATTGGCTTTGTTGCTGGCTTTGGCGGATTCCTCTATTCGCACGGTGACAATATCACCCACGTTGCGGGCCTTGGTATCGATAAACATGCCGTTTAAAGAACTGCCGACTTGCCATAAAGATCCATCTGACATTACGGGAGGACGGGGGGCGGCTTGGGGGATCATATTTTGTTGGGCGGCCATTTTCTCCATTTCATATTCAATGTTGCTGCGTTTGCCGGCGCAGGCACTGATTCCGATCAGCAAGAAAATTGCGCCGAGAATTGTTGCAAAACGAACTGTATCAATCTTCATAGTATCCTGCCTTTTATGAGCAATGCCGTTTATTTCAATTCAACCCTGACCGTGTTGGAATCCAGCACCCTGGCATAGAGAATTTTTTTCGAGTCAAAATTCATCACCGGAATGCGCTCACCAAGTCGGCCCTTTTTTTTGACCTGTCCAAGGGCCGTAATTTTTATTCCGCCGGTTTCGGCAATCATCACCACAACATCGCCTCGTTTCAGCAAGGGCGGAAATTCCACCAGGTTGGATCGCAAAACCGTATTGGATCCTATGGCTCGGCGGGTTCTTTGGCCTAACACTACCTCCGGATCGGTAATTACGCTGGCAGGCAACCGGGCCAGATCCATTTTGAGCATTTTAATATCATCTTCAGTAATCGGCTTATGTCGCCCCAGCGGCTTTCGGGTCACGACGACCTCGGTAAAAATTTCAACCGTGGCGGTGGCCCACACCCGCTTGTAAAGTTTGCCGTTGACCGCGAATTCAACGCTTAATGGAATTTTGCCCGCAAGATCATGGTTGCGCGGCGGTTTGACGGTATAGGTAATTTGACCACCGGGTAATTTCAGATTATCGGAAACCTGGATGTCCTGAATGTTGGCGTCGCTCAGGTTGTTGATCAGATGCTTGTAAATATAGTCGGATACCAGGGATTTTATTTTGTCGCGGCTGATTTCGATGAAGCTGCGCTCGACGATAATTTGAGGTGGCAATTGCAGGACCAGGCGATCCGGATCGATTCGATGCCGTCTTAAGCGTCTTTTCAGGGTGCCGGAATCAATCTCGCGCTGTCTTCCCGGCAAGGGCGACCGGCCGACCACAACGCCGCCTAATTGCTTGATCAACTGTTGATCGTCGCCTTCGATGGTTGCAATCTTGCCTAACAGTATGTTTTCCCCGTCAATCTGACTCATGGCGGATACACTGATCCGGACCGGTGTTGCGCCACGAATCGCAGTGGCCGTTCCATGCAGGATCAATGCCGTCAAAATAACGGTGCCGGCATATTTTAGATATTCAGGCTTAATGTAACGCAACTCCATTCCTCTCTAAATCAGCTGCTAGCGCTTGACGTTATTTGCGATTGCCAGCATTTCGTCGGCAGTTTGAATCGATTTACTATTGGCCTCATAGGCTCGCTGGGCGGTAATCATACTGACCATTTCCTCCACCACCGTAACATTGGATCGCTCTAAAAATCCCTGAGCGATGGTTCCCAAACCTTCTTCTCCGGCCGCACCGGTCATGGCATCGCCGGATGCTTCCGATGTGATGTAAAGATTCTTGCCAATACTGATCAAACCGGCGGAGTTGACGAAACGGGCCAATTCAATGGTCCCGACTTCAGTCGCAGTGGTTTCGCCGGCCTGCAGAACCGAGACCGTACCGTCCATGCCGACTGAGATTGACACCGTATCGGTGGGGATCGAAATCTCCGGCTCCAAGGCAAAGCCGTCCGGATTGACGATGCGTCCTTCGCTGTCCAGTTTGAATCCCCCGTCGCGGGTAAAGGCAGTTTCCCCGCTTGGCATGGCAATTTGGAAAAACCCGTCACCTTCGATTGCCAGATCCAGTTCGTTCTTGGTGTGCTCCAGATCTCCCTGGGTGAATATTTTCAGCACGGTGGAGGGGCGTGTACCATGTCCCAGTTGAATGCCGGTCGGCACTTGGGTGCTTTCGCTGGAGGAAGTGCCGGCCGGCCGTATGGTTTCGTACAATAGGTCCTGAAATTCAGCCCGGCTTTTTTTAAATCCCGCGGTACTGACATTGGCCAGATTGTTCGAGATAACATCCAGGTTCAAAGCCTGTGCCTTCATGCCGGTAGCTGAAGCCCATAAACTGCGTATCATTGGTCCTCCCGGAAAAAATAGTTACTGGTTAATCGTTATCGATTATTTATTAATGCTCGTTGCTGATGATCTGGTGCCGCTGAGATTTCAATGTTGGCACTGAACCACCCGGTCGGTCTTTATCTGCCTAAAGAACTCCAATATCGTTGATAGCCTGGGAGTATGTTTCGTCGGCGCTTTGGATAATTTTCTGGTAGGACTCATATCCCCGCATGACCTCGATCATTTCCGTCATCATTTTGACGGCGTCGACGTTGGACATTTCGATAAAACCCTGGCTGACGCTGACATCTTCGGCCTTGGCCTCGGTCACGCCCCCTGCGGGCGGTTTGAATAATGTATCCCCCGCCTTGCTCAACTGACTAATCTCTTCAATATCAACGATCCGAAGCGTGTCCACCTGTTTGCCATCCACCGCGACATTTCCCTGCCGGTCAACGTTGAATATAGCATTCTTCATCGGGTTTTCTTTGCCTTGCACGGTGATCTCACCGCCCTCCCCCAACACCGGCCATCCGTTGCTGGTTACCAGGACGCCTTCCGAATTGAGGGTAAAGTCACCTTTGCGGGTATAATGAACGCCGTCCGGTGTCTGCACGCAAAAAAAGCCTTTGCCGTTCAGGGCCAGATCGAAAACATTATCCGTTTGTTTCAAGGGACCATTGCTGTGATCGGTGTACACACTGAAATTGTTCCAAAATAAGTGGGCCCGCGATGCGGCCAGGTCACCGGAGTCGCCGCCACCCTGACTGGGAACTTCGGCTGGATCAATTTGTTTCAATTGCCCCTGATCCATTTTAAAGCCGGCCGTGTTGACATTGGCGAGATTATTGGAGATAATCTGCAGCCGCTTTTCGCAGGACAAAGCACCGGCCGCCGCAATATATATGTCACCACTCATTGAAATTCCTTTGTTAGAATATTTAGGCAATCTGCTACCGATGACTGCCAGCTTCAGCGGGACTTGGTCTATGTTCCTCAATTCCCGCCGCTCTTCTACTGCAAGAGGCATACCAAGGCACGACTGTTATCGGAAGCTTTAAAAACCGCTTGTTTCCAGGGGATTCAACAAAGAACCCGGCCGTCTGATGCGAAATCTTTGCCGGGTCGGAATGATCAGGCAGGTAAATTTTGCCGGGTCGTGCAGTTAACTATCCGATTCTGCCCGCAAACTCAGGACCAGTTCAACCTCACCCAGCGGAACCTTCATTTCCTCGGATATCTGTCCGGCGGTCTTGCCCGTGGACGCCAGTTGGCGGATTTTATCCAGCAGCGGATCACGGCCCGGCGCATCGTCCGCCGAAGGCGCATCCTGCGGTTCGTCAGGTCGGTGTTTTCCGGAAGCGTATCGTCCGGTTTCGTGCTTTTGAATGCCGCGGCCTGAGATCGGCAGTGTTTTTTCCAATTTACCCTGTTCAAGGGCAATCGCCTTGGCGATATTGGCAAAGGCCTCGTCGACTCGTTGTTTCAGGGATTGGGTAAACATTTGAGCATTAAAGGTCTGCCCGGATTCCCCGATGGTATGATTCCGGGTGGATTCCCGGTTCCGCCGCCCGTTTCGAATTAAAAATCCCAAAATTAAAATGCATAAAATAATTTGAATGCCGTCAATCGCAACATCCCAGTGCTGCGGCAAATGAACTACCATCTCAATACCTCGATCTACTGCCGGTCATCAAAAGCTACACTCGAATATCTATTAATTTGCTGGTCGCAGATTCACCGGGTCGGCTGCCATGATCAGCCCGCTTCGCGCCGGTTTTGCGTGGGAGCGCTTTGGCGCCTGATGATTTTTCTGTTTTGGTTTCCCCGTCCGGTTCGGTCTGATCTTTTTTCTTTTTTTTCTGCTTGTCTTTTAGGCTTTGTTTAAAGGGAGGTTGCTGGCTATTGCGCCCTCTGGAATCCGCCCGGTTCACTTTGCTGGCCGGTGACAGGGAAGGCAATATTTTATTAAATTTGATACTCTCCACCATCGCGCTACCCCTGGTAGAATGTTATCCCTCCGAATTTCCGGTTAATGCAAAGACGCCCCCGTTTAGCCGTCTATTAGTTTCGCATTTCTTAGCTTGGCACGCAAACGCCGGACTGCCTGGGAGTGGATTTGCGAAACTCGCGACTCTGTAATGTTGAGAACCTTGCCCGTCTCTTTCATGGTAAGTTCATCTAGGTAGTAGAGTGAGATCACCAGACGTTCCTTCTCGGGCAGTTGCTGAATCGCTTTGGCTACGGCTTCTTTTATTTCCTTAAGTCGAGTCAGGGTTAAAGCATCATCGTCGTTGTCCACCAGATAACTCATTAATTTTTCTTTTTCTTCCCTGGAAGAATACCCCAGTTCTTCAAAACTGATAAATGAGATATTGGACATTTGTTTCGTGCGATATACCTGCTCCACGGCGACCCCCAACTCCTGGGCAACCTCGAAGTCATCTACTTCCCGGCCTAATTTCTGTTCCAGCTTGAGATAGGTGTTTTCCAGATCGCGTATCTTACGTCGATTGGATCTTGAAAGAAAATCACGCGACCTGAGTTCACTCAAGACCGCCCCCTTTATCCGAAATACGGCATAAGTCATAAACTTGTTATCTCGTTTGGGATCGTAGCGGTCGACGGCCTGGATGAGCCCGATTACGCCGACATTCATCAAATCATCGACATCGATCGTCGACGGCAGATGGACCGCTATCCGGTGAACAATGCGTTTCACATAAGGTAAGTATTCGGAAATTAATTGATCCCGATACGATACTTCGTTTTTATCGCGTTGTTTAGCGGGTATTTGAGCCGGTGCCATAGTTTACTTTCTCCCTAGGGTATGACTGTTGAACATTGAAGAATGAATATTGAGAAATCAATCTTCATTCTTCAAGCTTCAATCTGTCGGTTAATCCGAGCCGAGATGCCGTAAGAATAAATTGCTGCCGCCTCGCGGCCGATTCACGGGCGGCAGGCCGGCAATTTTGCGGGCCAAATCCCGAAAACACCTGCTGGCCTGGGTATCCGGAAATAATTCACTGACTATTTTTTGACTTTTGACGCCTCTGGTGACTTTTTCGTCATCTAAAATGCATCCCAAGTAATCTATATTGATATCCAGGAAGCGATCGGTAACCAGATGCAATTGCCGGTAGACTTCACGACCCTCCTCCGGCCGGGCTGTCCGGTTCACCAGTAATTTACAAATTTTTCCGGAATATTTTAGCGAAAGCACTTTCATTAAGGCATAGGCATCGGTAATCGATGTCGGTTCCGGGGATACGACGACGACAATCTCCTGGGCCGTGGCATTGAAGTCCATCACATTGGGGGAAATACCGGCGGCCGTGTCAATCAGGAGGATATCTATGTCGTTAATCAGGTGATCCAGCTGGGTCAGAATGTTGATCTTTTGATCGCGGGTTAAATTGGTCAATTCCTGAATACCGGAGGATGCCGGCAAAATTTTCATTTTCCCAGGTCCTTCAACCAGAATATCATCGATGGTCTTTTCGTCCATAATTACGTGAGATAGATTGAACCTGGGCGCCAACCCCAGCAAAACATCCAGATTCCCCAAACCGAGGTCGGCATCGAGAATCAGCACTTTCTTTCCCATTCTGGTAAACGCGTATCCGAGATTGGCAACAATGCTGGTCTTGCCCACTCCGCCTTTACCGCTGGTGATCGCGATCACACGGGCCCTGTCACCAGGCTTTGAGTTGGTTGACGCTCCCGGCATCCCGCTTTTTTGATCCCGTCTGCGGGATAGGCTGATCACCTTATTCGAGGGATCTTTCACGCTCATTATGGCTTGTATCCTCCAGTTTCAAAAAATTATTGGTTGCTTGAAAATTTTTGCGTGACTGTTTTTAATTCTCTGGCCTCGTCTTTGTTCAAACGGTCCGGGTTGCAACTACGACATGGCAAGAAGTTTTGGGCCTCAGCCTCCCGCTGATTGGCAAAACGGATGATATTGTCGGCTTTAATTCTGTGGGACCATTTACAGCCCGTATGGTGATAGACGTCGGAATTTTTGTTGGCCATGAAATACGTACTTTCAACCGCCGAATCCCGGCCTTTAGGGTTCCGGTTAGCCGGGTATGTTGAATTTTTGTTCGATGATTCGGGCGTCAGATCTTTGACCTGGAAAATCAGTTCCACCAATTTTCGGATCGTTCCGGCTGCGATATCATCCGGAACTTTGCGACCGCAGCCTAAGTAGGAAAGCGGCAGATTGGTTCGCATTAACGCATTGAGCATATTGCCGTGAGTGCGGCTTTCATCGATCTTGGTGAACAGCAATCGCTGTATCCCGAGCCTCTGCAGTGTTTGGGAGATCTCCCTGAGATCGTCTTCCTTAGTCGCGACGCTGACAACAAGATGTTTTTGTAATTCCGGCATGTTGTCGAAATATGAAAAGAGAGCTCGAATCTGACTAAGGTCAGTGGGATTGATGCCGGGCGTATCGATTAAAATCAGGTCTTTGTGTCCGTACTTTTTAATTGCCCGCCTGAACTCGGATTGGTTGACGGCGGTTTCCAGGGGGATTCCCATGATTCGCGCAAAAGTCTTCAATTGCCCGTTGGCAGCAATTCCGTAGTTGTCAATGGAAACCAGGGCGACCTGTTTCTGGTGCCGGCTGGCCTGCAAAGCGGCCAGTTTGGCTATGGTAGTCGTTTTCCCGACACCGGTGGGGCCGATCAGGGCAGCCATTTTGGCCATCTCCGGGGCGTGTTCCCGAGTACGAGCCCGAATCCCCATTTCCTCTAAAATGGAAACCAGCTGCTCCCTGATATCACCATTGGAAATGAGATCCTCGGCAGCCGGAATACGTTTAACCTCATCGATTAAGCGGGAGGCAAAATGACGGTCGACGCCCTGGGTCAGCATTTGTTGATATAGCAGTGCCACAACGCGCTGGTTGTTCGAATCGGACTTGCCCCTGGGAGAGCGTGGCGCATCAGAGCGCCGCCCATAGCTGTAGCTCGGGTGGCCGGCAGGTGGTCGATTTTTCGGCTCGGTGCTTTTTCCGACAGCATGCGGTCGCCGGTCTGACGGCACCGGATACGCCGCGTCGGCATAGGCCGACTGACCGGTTTTCAACGGGGAATCCCGAACATCGATGGCAGCGGTAACTTCGACGCCGGTGTATTTCATCGACCCAAAAATTCCTTTGCCCTGTCTGAGACTTCGGGCAGACAGAATTACGGCCTCGGGTCCCAGCTCGTTCTTGACCAGGCTCAAGGCTTTCGTCATATTTTTGGCTTCAAACCGTTTAATTTGCATCGTTAAGCTCCAATGTGCCTAAAGATTGAATTTCCACGTTATTTTGTATCTCATCATAGGATAGAACCGGTATATTCGGTATAAACCGATCCACAACCTTCTTGAAATGACCTCTGATTTGAGCGGAACACACAATAACCGGTTGATAATTTGAGGCAGCGCATTTTTCAATCGCCTGGGCCAGGTTGTCGATAATTTTTTGGGCCGTGTTTGGATCAATTGCAAATAGCGTGCCTTGATCCATCGGCTGGACGGCTGCAGCCATCACAGATTCGACACTGTGATCGAGGGTGAGCACCGGCAGCGTACCGTCATGGGCCAAATGGATTTTCGTAATGGTTCTGCTCAAAGCCTGCCGGACATATTCGGTCAACATATCCAGGTCCTTGGTCAGCGGCGCCCAATCGGCAAGGGTCTCCAGAATCGCCAGCAAATCACGGATGGGAACCTGCTCCTTCAAAAGATTTTGCAGGACTTTTACCACGCCGCCCAGCGGCAGAAGATTGGGAATCAACTCTTCCACAACCTTGGGATGTGACTCCTTCAGATTGTCCAACAGTTGTTGAACCTCCTGGCGTCCGATAAATTCAAAACTGTGACGTCGGACGACTTCCGACAGGTGGGTGGTAATGACCGTTGCCAGGTCAACCACCGTATAGCCCCTGGCCAGGGCATTTTCCTTGACACTTTCCTTTATCCAGAGTGCGGGCAAACCGTAAGTCGGCTCCGTGGTGGCAATGCCTTCAATACCTTCTTCAACCGTCCCCGGATTCATGGCCAGGTAATAGTTGGTCATCAATTCTCCGCTGGCGATTTCATTACCTTTTAATAGTATCGAATATTGCCCCGGTTTTAGTTGCATATTGTCCTGAATATGAATCGGCGGCACAATGATTCCCATCTCATTGGCAACTTGCCGCCGGATGGACTTAATGCGATCCAGCAATTCTCCGTCCTGCTCGGAATCCACCAGCGGGATCAGACCGTATCCGACCTCAATGGCCAAAGTGTCCAGCAGGGGCAAAGACTCCAGATGCTCCAGCGGGATCTCACTTTCCTCGGTTTCCTCGGTTGTTTGCTGGGTCTGAGCCTGTTGTCGGGCGGCTTGATGGATAAACAAGGCCAAACCGCCGGCCAGAGCACCCAAAACCCAGAACGGCACCAGGGGCAGCCCCGGGATGATCCCAAATCCGAACAGCACAATGGCCGCGATCCCGATCGCCCGCGGCTGTACCAAAATCTGGGAGGTGATCTCTTCTCCCAGGTTGGATTCAGCGCCGGCGCGGGTGACAATAATGCCGGCTGAAGTGGAAATGATTAAGGCCGGAATCTGGGTGACCAGTCCGTCACCGATGGTCAGCAGAGTATATGTCTGGGCGGCATTTCCAAATGACATCTGGTTTTGAAACATACCAATGGCCAATCCGCCGAGAATATTGGCCAGAGTGATGATGATGCCGGCGATGGCATCCCCCCGCACGAACTTGTTGGCACCGTCCATGGAACCATAGTATTCGGCCTCCCGCGCAATCTCTTCCCGGCGCGCCCTGGCTTCCTGTTCATTGATCAAGCCGGCATTCAAATCGGCATCAATGGCCATCTGTTTGCCCGGCAGTGCATCCAGGGTAAATCTGGCGGCGACTTCGGCAATTCGGCCGGCGCCCTTGGTGATCACCATAAAGTTGATGACCACCAGGACCACAAATACGATGATCCCCACCAGGTAATTGCCGCCCACCACAAAATTGCCGAAGGCTTGAATGACCTGGCCGGCCGCTGTTGGGCCCTCGTTGCCGTGAATCAGGATGATACGGGTCGATGCCACGTTGAGCGACAACCGGAACAGGGTGATCAGCAGCAGGATCGATGGGAAAGCGGACAGCTCCAACGGCCTCAACGTATACATGGAGGCCAGCAGGATAATCAAAGCAAAGGTAATGTTAAATGATATCAGCAGGTCCAGCAAAATTGCCGGCAGCGGGATCACCATAAAAACCAGAATCGCCACCACGGCCACCGCCATGATGAAATCGGTGTTTTTCGTGATCAACGGAAGTTTCCCGCCGTATTGAACCTGTTGGGCTGCTGTCATCGTTTTCAATTGAATTTTGACGAATGTCGAATGACAAATGGTGGTTGTCGATTCGCTCCGTCTTTTAAAATCTTTTTAAACCGCTAGAATTCCTTCATTCTTCATTTGACATTCGTCATTCGTCATTTCCCAGTCGTCATCAACTAGCGTACATCCCCTTGAGCCGGTACACATAAGCCAGTACTTCGGCAACGGCCCGGTACAGCTCGGCCGGTATGTATTCGCCAATGTCGACCATTTTGTATAATGCCTGGGCCAGTGGTTTTTCTTCGACCAGGGGAATCTTATGCTCCGCGGCAATTTCCCGGATGCGCTGGGCAATGTGTCCGGAACCTTTGGCCAGGACGCGGGGTGCAATCATGTCCCGGGCGTCAAATTTCAAGGCGATGGCCAAACGGGTCGGGTTGGTGATGACCACATCGGCTTCGGGAACGGACTCCATCATACGGCGCCGGGCCATTTCCATTTGAACGCTCCGGATGCGGGCTTTGACCTTGGGGTCGCCAGTCGTCTGTTTTTGCTCGTCTTTAACCTCCTGTTTGGTCATTTTAAGATCTTCTTCATACTGCCAGCGCTGGTAAAGATAATCCACAACCGCCAGGACGATCATTGCCAGGCAGACGAAAAAACATATTTTGAGTGCCACCTCGGCAGTGAACACGAGTATCTGACCGACCTCTTGATGCATCAGATCCGGGTAGGCCTGTATATCTTTTTTCACCACAAAATAAACAATTCCGCCCACAAATAGAAGTTTGGCGATGGATTTTCCGAGTTCCACCAGGGATTTCAAGCTCACGATACGCTTTATGCCGGAAGCCGGATTGATCTTGGATATTTTCGGCATCATGGCTTCCGGGTTTATTTGAAATCCGACCTGCATAACATTGGCAATCAAACCGGCGATGGCGATGGGTATCAGTACCGGCAACAGCACCATGATTAAACTGTAGAGAATCTCCAACGAAAATGCGCTGGCATCGGTTACATTCGAAAAACGCAGGGAACCGATGTTTTGATAAACCCCGGTGATAATATCGCTAAGCTGCCAAAACATCCACGAACCCCCGAAATAGAAGATCCCCACGGATACCATCAGAATCATGGCCGATGATATCTCTTTGCTGTGCAAGACCTGGCCTTTCTTTCTGGCCTCCTCCCGCTTTTTAGGGGTTGCTCGTTCGGTTCTTTCCTGGCCGGCGCTTTCAGGCATAAAGAATCATCTTTCAGTCAATAATTTTATACGTCAGCTTTCCACAGTCGATCATCATTCGTCATTCTCTGAAATTCCAAAAATAATCTTTCAACTCGATTTCCTGACACTTCAAACCTGACCCTTGACCAGCCTCCGGGTCAGGACATGGCTTTAAGCATGATCAGCAGGTGTTGCCCCAGACCGCTGAATACTTTTTTTAAAAACGCCGAAAAATACGTCAGACTTAATCCGATAAAAAGCAATCCGGCTCCTATTTTCAAGGGCATCGCGATGATGAAAATGTTCATCTGGGGCACGGTGCGTGCGATCAGGCCAAAGGCGACACTGGTAATCAGCAACGCTGCAATGACCGGAGCCCCGACCTGAATCGCAATAACGAACATATTGCCGCCCAGTTGGATAAGCTGTTCCATCAACGAATTGCCGAAATGAAAATTCAAAGGCGGCACCAGGCGGTAACTCTGCAATAGGGCTTTGATAAACCAGTAATGGGCATTGATGGCAATAAATACCAGCAAGGCAAACAAATTATTAAATTGAGCCAGCAGCGGCACCTGCTGGCTGGTATCCGGATCCATTATATTGGTAATCGCCATCCCCATTTGATAGCCCATCAATTGTCCGGCGATCTTGATGCCGGTAAAAATCATTTTGACTGAAAACCCGATTACCAGCCCCAGCAATATTTCTCCGGCGGCACCGATGCTCAGGCCGACAATACTGCTCGCAATCGGCCCCGCATTTAATTTAAGTAGCGGAAACAGCATCAGGCTGGCGGCGAAAGCCAATCCCAGCTTAAACAAATGCGGTATGCTCCGGCTTTCGAAGACCGGAATCGTCATCAATATGGCCGCTACCCTTAAAAACACAAAAAAAAACATTTGCAGCTGGGGCAATGAAAAGTTCAGCGTAACCATCTTCAGCGCACATAAAAAATAACGTTTTCAAACAGGTTCTGAGTAAATACGACCATGGTCTGCATCATCCAGGGAAAGGAAAAAATCAAGGCCACGGCCACGGCCAGCATCTTTGGAATAAAGGTCAGTGTCATCTCATTGATGGAGGTGACGGCCTGGAATAAACCCACCAGCAAACCAACGACCAACCCGGCTAACAGCATGGGTGTCGCCAGGCTGATACCCGTTTTGATGGCATCGAAAAAAAATCCGGTAATGAATTCAGGAGTCAAGGTATTAGATAATAGTTATTAGTTATGGGTTATTAGTTATTAGTTATGGGTTATTAGTTATTAGTAATTGGTTATTGGTTATTGGTTATTGGTTAATCGTAAATACATTCCTAGATTTCGGGCTTTCTGCCGTGAACTTTCAGCCTCGAGCTTTAAGCCTTGAACTTTCAGCTTTGAGCCTTGAGCTTTGAGCTTTGAGCTTTCCTGTACCGCAACCCGGACCCCTAAAGCCGAATACCGAACGCCGAATACCTTTCAGCTTTCAGCTTTGAGCCTTGAGCTTTGAGCTTTCCCGTCCCGCAACCCGCACCCCGAACTTCGCACCCCGCCCTAAACAAACCCCTTCACCAAACTCTCCACCAGCAGGTACCAGCCGTCCGCCAGGACAAACAGCATGAGTTTGAACGGCAGGGATACCATGATGGGCGGCAGCATCATCATCCCCATGGAAAGCAGGACACTGGCCACCACCATGTCGATGATTAGAAAGGGTACGTAAAGCAAGAGCCCGATCTGAAAAGCGGTTTTGACTTCACTGATGATAAATGACGGTATCAGCACCAGGGTCGGTATTTCAGACGTATTGTTGGGCCGCTTGAGCTTGGCAATGTCCACAAACAGGGCCAGATCTTTTTCCCGGGTTTGTTTAAACATAAATTCCCTTAAGGGCTGGACGGCTTTTTGCAGCGCCTCCTGGTGGCTGAGTTTTTTATCCAGATAAGGCTGCAGGGCGTTTTGATTGATCTGTTGCCAGACCGGGGTCATGATAAAAAACGTTAAAAATAAAGCCAGCCCGACCACTATCTGATTCGGCGGCATCTGCATGGTACCCAGAGCCCGGCGCAACAGCGAAAGAACGATGACAATGCGAGTAAATGAGGTCACCATGATCATGATGGCCGGCGCCAGGGAGAGAACCGTCATCAACAGAAAAATCTGCAGCGTAACGGTTGGTGCCACCGGCTGCTCGGTGTTATTTATACCTACGGAAAAATAAGGTGTCGCAAAACCCGGATCCGCACCCCAGCAATTGGCAGCCGTGACAATTATCAGACCCGCCGTCATCAGTATAATCAAACAGCAAGTCATTATAGGTTTGCCGAATCCGATCCGATTTCCCCCAATAGGGTATTTTCTTATTGCTATTTTAGCCATATAGATGGTGATTTTCTCGAACGGTCGTGGAACACTAATTGCCCTCGCATAATTCCCTAAAACCCGGCCGGAGCGGGCTAATTGGGTTGTTCGCCGGCCCGATCTGATTTTAACCTGGATGTCAGTCGCTGCAAATGATCCGAAAAAGATAACGCCACACCGTGATTCTCCCGGTGGATGCCCTCGATAACCGTCTTGTCTTCAATTTTGGTCAGCAAAGATATCCGGTCGTTTGAAACGCCGACGACCAGAACACTGCCGGGGACCTCAATCAGAGCTATATTTTTTTTTACACCGATATACCGATTGGCGAGCACCCTAATCAGCTGCCCCCCGCCCCCGCCGTCTCTTTTTAGATAGCGTTTCATCAAATAAAAAACGACGAGCAGCCCACCCAGTATGATCCCCAGCGCCGTCAGCATTTGAAATGCGCCTGATGCCATGTCCGGAGCCGAATTCATCGCAACCTCTCTATCCGCTCCATGGGACTGATCACTTCCGTCAGGCGAATGCCGTATTTCTCATTGACGACCACGACCTCACCCCTGGCGATCGGTTTTTGGTTTGCAAGAATATCCAGACTTTCACCGGCAAGCTTGGAAAGTTCAATTACAGAACCTTGCCCGAGCTTGAGCAAATCATTAATCAGCATTTTGGTTCGTCCCAGTTCAACAGCCACTTCAAGCGGTATGTCCAACACGAATTCCATGTTCGCCGACCCATCGCCGATTCCAGGATCCTGGGATGTCGGGGCAGCACCTCCCGCAAAGGTCCCGTTGGATGCTCCGGAATCAGCGTCATGGGTACCTGCCGGTCCTAAGTTTTCATCGGTTGTCGCCATGCCTATTTCTCGCCTCCGTTTTTCTGGTGCAATGCTGCAATTTCAATGGCCCGGTTGCCGTTGATGATACCCGGGAAACCGTAAAACTTGGGAACGTGATCAACAGACAGCATCACCATGTCTTCCGGCCCCGTATTGAGTTGAACGACGTCATCGATCTTAAGCTCCAATAAATCTCTTACGCTGCGGGTCGTCATTCCCAGTTCGGCAATCAGCGTAACCGGGGTATCCTGCAGCAGCATTTCCAACTGTTCGCACCAGCTGTGCTCAAGGTCTTTTTCCCGCCGGTATTTGGATGACAATTTGTCCTTGATGGGTTCCAGCATCAGGTATGGAATGCACATGTGCAGGTTGCCGGAGAACTCCTGTCCCTTGACGCTGAAAACGATCACCACCATGAGATCGTTGGGAGAAGCCAGATGAACGAAATCCGGCTTTATTTCGGTTTTTTTCAGTTTTACGGTAATTGGGTCAACGATCTTCCAGGCGGCTTGCAGACTCCCTAAAACCTCCAGGGCGAATTTTTGCATCATCCGTTGCTCAATCATTGTAAATTCCCGCATAATTTCGGTGGGTTTCCCATCTCCACCAAACATGCAGTCAATCAGCGAATATACCAACCGGGGTTCGACCGCCATCATGGCCGAGCCGATGAGGGGTTCCATGGTAAAGATCGTAAAACTCGTCGGATTGGAGAAGGCACTGATGCATTCCGTGTATTTCACCATCTCGGTTGATACGAATTCCACTTCGATCGATCGCTGCAGCAAGGCCGCAAAGGAGTTGCCCATCAATCTCGCCAACTTGTCATAGACCTCTTCCAAAGCATGGAATTGATCCCTCAACATTATGTTTTGGGAAGTCAGATTATAGGTATAGACTTCAGCTTCCGGCTTGACTTCCTCCTCAAGATCAACCTCTCCTTTATCCATCGCCGAAAGGAGCGCATCAATTTCCTCTTGAGATAATATCTGATCTGACATAGCGGCTGCCTTTACTGGACCACAAATTCCTTAAAATAGATTTTGGTTACCTCTCCCTGGAGTAAAAAACTATTCAGCCCCGCCAGAATTTCATCTCTAAGGGCGATTTTTCCTTCAACCGAACTGATATCGGCAAAGCGTTTGGAAGGCAGAATCATCAAAATGCTGTCTCTTACCTGGGGCATCCGTTTTTGAATCTCGCTTTCCATTTCCGGGTTGCCCAATTCCAGGTCCATCGTAAGTCTTAAGTAGCGTTTGCCGCCTTTATCGGCCAGGTTGACAATAAAGGTTTCCAGAGAAACGATCGGACCCAGGGGATTTTCAAGTAACGCCTCCTGATCGGGCTGGTCGCCGTTGCCATTGTTTGCCTGAACATTCATCGCGGACAGCTTATTCCACATCAGAAACAACCCTCCGCCCATCCCAACCATAAAGATCACCAATACGCCAATCAGTAAAATGAGCACTTTATTTGACATTTTTATTTCTCGCCTTCCGTTACCAGAACAATTTCAACCCGCCGGTTTTTGGCGCGCGCGGCCGGTGCGTCGTTTGGCACCAGCGGTTTTGAGTCGCCGTAGCCGACCGCTGAAAGTCGCCGGGGATTGATCTTGCCGACATCGATAAAATATTTTACGACACTAACGGCTCTTGCTATGGACAGTTCCCAGTTTGAGGGAAAACGGCTGGTGTGAATCGGCACATTATCGGTATGTCCCTCGACCCTCACCGCAAAAGGCAGTTTGTTTATCGCCTGCGCCAATTTTTCCAAATAGTCAGTACCACCGGGATTGATGTCGGCCTTGCCGAAATTAAAAAACAAACCATCTTCATAAGAGATTTGCACCCCATCTTTGGAATACTTGACATTAACTCCGCGCTGAGCCGCAAATTCTTCCAGCACCGCTTCCATGGTCACCTTTGCCTCGACTGATCCATCCTCAGGTGTCGAAGCGTCGATTGACCGGGTTGATCCTCCCTGCTGCGCCACCGGCGTGAGGGGCTGCTGGACCGCGACGGAGGCCATGGATCCGGCCTCCAGAATTCCGAGACCGCTTTGCAATGCAAATTGAAATTCCTTCATCAGACGGTGATCCATGGACCCCATCGTAAAAAGCAGCACGAAAAACACCATCAACAGCGTTACCAGATCATTGAATGTCGTCAGCCATCCGGCAGAGTTGCCGTTGGTTTCCGGCGGTCGCTTGATTTTTCGATTAATCAAGGCCTGCCCTCCACCGACCGGCCGGCTGGATTGGGGTTGAAAAATACAATCTCAACCCGACGGTTCCTGGCCCGATTGGCTGGGCTGTCATTGGGTACTACGGGCCGGTACCGGCTAAAACCTTCGGCTGACAACTGCTCACGGGGTATCCGGTAAGTTTGAATAAAGTATCTCAAAACATTGACCGCCCGGGCAGTGGACAATTCCCAGTTGGAAGGATACCGGGCAGTATGGATCGGAACGTCATCCGTATGTCCCTCAATACGCACATGGTGGTCGGAATCCGCAATGATGGAACCAATTTTTTTCAGCAGCGGGATACCCTGAAGTGAGACAGCCGCCTCGCCGATATCAAAGAGGGTGTGATCCGGCAATCGCATTACCAGCCCTTTTGGTGAATATGATACGGTGACTTCATCATGTTGATTGCCTTCGGCAAGTGCTTTTAAATTCTCATGGATCTTCGCCAACGGGCTATCGATGTCCACCATTCGGGCCGAATCCGGCATGACCGCTGGGCCATCATCGGCGCCTACCCCCCCGGGTAGGATACTGAGGGATTCGACAAAGGACTGTACAAAACGCATTATTTTGGCTTGTTTGATGCTCGAAAACGAACTCAACATGATAAAAAAGCAGAGTAGGATCAGAACGAAACCGGAATATACGATTTCCCAACCGCCGCCGGGAGTTCCCTGATCGTTTTTCGAACCGCCTTTTGTCTTCCGGACCTTCACTGGACATCACCGTGAGATTAGTGTCTTTTATAGGTTTCAGGCTGCAACCACTTCTCTGTCAGCCGCCAAACGCGCCTTGGGCGCAATAAAAGCCTTCAGTTTTTGTTCCACCAACCGATGATTGTCACCGGATTGGATGGAAATAACCCCCTCGAGCACCATTTGTTTAAACAGGAGTTCCTGTTTGCTTCGTGTTTTCAATTTTCCGGCTACCGGTATAAATACAAGATTCGCCAACAAGGTGCCGTAAAATGTCGTCAGCAGTGCCACCGCCATGGGCGCCCCAATTTGGCTGGGATCCTCCATTTGCATCAGCATCTGGACCAGGCCGATGATGGTCCCAAGCATGCCGACTGCCGGGGCGAAAGTTCCCATGGTGCTGAATATATCCGCTCCCAGTCGATGCCGCTCCTCCACATAAATGATTTCGGTACTCATGACCTCTTCAATGGCACTGGATTCCATTCCATCAATGGCCATCTGAATGCCCTGGACCAGAAAAGGATCTTCAATTTCGGACAGCTGGGATTCAAAAGAAAGGATCCCTTCCTGGCGGGCTTGTTTGGCAAAATCGGCAATCAAGGGAATAAGTTTGCCAACGGGTTGTGACCGGTGGGTAAACACGTTCTTCACCACTTTGAAAACGCTCAATACATCGGCTAATGGATAGGCAAGCAGCGTCGCCCCCATAGTCCCCCCGACAACAATCATCAGCGACGGCGCATTGACGAACCAGGTTCCGTCTCCACCCAACAGGATGGAGATGATTACCAGGCCAAAAGAGATCAGGATTCCAATCAGGGTTGCAATGTCCACGGGCAGACTCCTTAAATACTGAGTCGAATTCGATATATTTCACTATTCTCCGATTACCAAACCGCAAACAGGAAATATTCTCTGTTAAGAAAGCAAGTATTGTGCCACAGATTGGCGAGGGTGGGACTGGCGTGAATGGTCGACTCCCGGCGGTTAGCGCGGGAGATCTTCAGGAATCAAATTGAATTGATTTGAGGTTGATCTGATGGTTCGCCACTGGCGACAAGTGCCGGTGAATCGCGATGCCGGGCGAAAGACACGGTCACCGGGCAAGTGTCAATTTTGGCAGATTTTAGTCAACTCTTTGACGATAAAGGTTCTAGGCTTTTTCCGAGACCGCGCTGGCAAAAGTGGCAACAGCGTGACAGCAATGCGCAGTTTGTAGGTTTTGGGTTTCAGGTGTCAGGTTTCGGCTGTCAGGTATCCGACTCGCTGAATCCTGACACCCGAACACTGACACCGTCAGTAACTTACAACATGTTGTCGGAACAAAAGGCCCTAAGCGCCTAACTATCCCCACGAATATCACCGGCGTTGGAGTTGACGCTACGCCGGTACTCCACGATGCGCTGGGAAATTTCCTCCAAGGGCTCTTTAACCATAATTCTGTCGCGGTTGGTAAAGGTAATCACCGTATCCGGCGTTGCCTGCAGCGACTGGATTTTTTCGACATTGACCACCATGACGGAATCGTTTAAACGGGTGACTTTGATCATCGCGCGACTCCTGCTGAGTTTGATAGATTTTATTATAGATCGTTATTTATTGGCTATTTCAAATAACTTGAGGATGGGTGGCGTGGAAGCCAGGAAGCTGGGAGGGTTCGGGCGGCATCCCAGCTTCCCGGCCTCCTGGCTATTGGTTATCGATTACTAGCGCTTGATATTGATCAATTCCGATAAAATTTCATCACTGGTGGTAATGACCCTGGAGGCGGCTTGAAAGGCACGCTGGGTGGTAATCATTTTGACGAATTCCTGGGCCAGGTCCACATTCGACATTTCGATGGACATGGGTGCAATCGAGCCCAGCCGGCCGTTGCCCGCGACGCCGGACATCGGCTGTCCGGAACCGATGGATTCGGCATACAGGTTTTTGCCGAGCTTTTTCAGGCCGGGATAACTGGGAAAGTCTGTAATGACCACCTGATAAACCGGAGTTATCTGGCCGTTGGAGTACGCGGCCGTGACGACTCCATCTTCATCCACCGAAATCCCCCGCAGCACACCGGCCACATAGCCGTCCTGATACTGAAACGTCGTGGTGGAGTCGGATGCATACCCGGTGACGTCACCCAGGTTGCTGCCGGATAAATTGTTGAATAAGTCCCAGGTGATTAATTGCGGAGTGACGGCACCCGTGGCCAACGTCAGTTGCACGACCTGATCTGCGGCCGGTGTCAGCAGTTCACCGTCGGTATCAAAAGTCAGGGAGATCGAATTGGTTGCCGGCCCGGGTGTGGGATTAAAGTTGGCGCTGTTGCCGGTTCCGGCGACCGAGGCGGTCACAGTCCAGGCCCTGAGACCGGTATTGGTAAAGGTCAGGGTAAAGGGTAGCGCATTACCCAACGAGTCGAACACGGACTGGGATGTCGAATAGGACGTGCCGACCGTGGCCGCTGCATCCAGGTTGATATCGAATGTAAACTCAGTGGTCGCAGACGGCGGCGATATTCTTTCGCCCGGAATACTGATGTCGGTGATGTTGCCCAGATTTCCGCCGGACAGAATCTGGTAGCCCTGAAGTACCAGGTTGTCCGGATTGACCATATCCCCGACTTCGTTGAGAATAAACTGCCCGGCCCGGGTGTAATAGTTGGTGCCGGTATCATCCTGAACGACAAAAAAGCCTTTGCCGTTAATCGCCAGATCCGTTGAACTGGCCGTGCTCTCCAATGAACCCTGTGAAAACAGAGGACTGGTCCCCCAATATTCGACACCTCGGCCGATATGGCCATAAGTCGTATCCACCAATGATTGGCTCAATATATTGGCAAATTGAGCCCGGTTGGTTTTAAACCCCGTGGTGTTGACATTGGCAATGTTGTCACCGATGACGTTCATGGCGGTTGAATTGGCATTAAGGCCGGATATTCCTGCAAATAAAGAACCTAACATTATTATCTCCCTCCATTGATGGGTGAATTATCTGGGTAAGACGTGCGCGAAGTCTGTTGACTGGCCGCCTCCGCTAAACCGCTTGCCGCAGCCTGGTTGGTGGAATCGACTGGCGGTTTTGCGGAATTGGAGACCTGAACCACGTCGCCCAGGGCAATTTTATGATTGTCGGTCATAACATAGGACAAATTATTCTCAAACGTCACTTTGTCTACGGTACCGTTGAAATATGTTGTGGTTTCGATATTTTCGCCCTTGGCGTCGGCAGCCATGGCCTCGAAAGTATAGTCGCCGTGAGCGACGGGATTGCCATGCCTGTCGGTACCATCCCAGAAAAGGGTATGCTGGCCGGCGCTCAGGTTTTCGGCTTCAAAGGCTTTAACAAATTCACCGGTCCTGTCATATATATTGACCACTGCCACGGCAGCATCATTCGCCAGGCGGATGGTGCAGCCCACCGGACCCTCAGCGGTTAGCCGGACAAAATTGCCTTTGGCGGTGATGTCTTTGCCGATCAGCGAGACCGCCTGGGAATTGTTGATGGAGGCTTGGAAATTCTGCAGCTCCATCAAATTGTCATTGACGTTGCCCAGTTGCTCCAGGGAGCTAAACTGGGCTAACTGGGCGGTAAATTCAACGCTGTCGGTTGGTTTGAGCGGATCCTGGTGCTGAAGTTGGGTAATCAGAAGATTTAAAAAATCATCCTTATCCATTACATTCGATTTAAAAGCGGTGAGCTCCGCTCCACTGCTGCCGACAGCATTGGCATCTGTTGCAGAAATTGACATATGTTTATCACCTCATTTTTTGCCGGTTGGCGTTATCCATCATCAGGCGAAAAAATCCACGGCCGATGACTTATCCTCGTCCAGGATAGAGCGTCGGGGCTTTTCCGGCGGCTCTTCCTGGGAATGATCTCCGTTGTGGCGGTTCTCAGAAACTTGCCTGAATTTCGATTGAGCAAGTTTATCTTTGTTATTGGCTGAATCTTCCGAGTCGCGGGAGACTGAAACTTCCAATTTGTCAATCTCCAGCCCCTGCTGCTGCAGATCGGCTTTCAGCTGGTGCACATTGCCCTCGATCATTTCCTTGACAAATCCGTGTTCTGCCAGGATCCTTACCGTTACCTGCTGATGCTCGGAAATCACCTGCATCCGGACATGACCCAGAAAATCAGGTTTGAGTTCAATCCGCGCTTCATGCTGACCGTTTCGCAGGTGGATGGCGGCCTTGCGCACAAGCTGATCCATCGTCTGTGTTCGAAGATCACCCTGACCGGCTTCGGCTTCCTTTTTGAGGGCAAACGTTTCGGCAAGTTTTTCCGTGTTTTGACCGGATGAGTTCAGCAGACTGTTTTCATTGGTGGCGGCATCTAATTTTACAACTTTGCTGGAATTGTCTTCGAAAGCGACCGATTCCACCTTAGCAACACCTTCTTTTACCAGTTGGGTTTCCTGGAAAACTCGCGAAAGCGGTTCGTCGCTGGAAGGGCCTTGAACCCTGTATTCAGTGAAGTTGGCAATCGTCGGGACCTTGCCGGATGCCGGCTCCTGATGTTGAGACTGCCGATCGCTTGTGATTACACCGGATTCCGGGTTCGGTTTTTGAGATTGGCTGTCGATTTTGATATCACTGGATAACGGGTTGGATTTTTGAAACTGGCTGTCGTTTGTGATTACACCGGATTCCGGGTTCGGTTTTTGAGATTGGCTGTCGATTTTGATATCACTGGATAACGGATTGGATTTTTGAAACTGGCTGTTCTTTGCCTTTTCATGGGTGTTGGATGGTTCATGAGCCGGAGCCGCCTGATTACCGACGTCAGCCTGCGGGGTGACCGGCCGCCCAGGCCAGGAACCCGGCAATTCTTTGGCTTTAGAATTGCCGGTGGATTCAGCTTCCAGTCCATTTTTCACCAGTGATTCTTGGTGGATAACAGTTACAGACGGACGCACGTCGCTTGACGAATTCAGCGACTCACTGCTTGATGGTTTGCTCAAATGTGACAGGCCGGCAGAGCTTTCAACCGACAACACCACATTGCCGGCTTCGGCCGGCATGGCCGCCGGCACCTTTCCATCTGCCGCGCCCTGCCCTATCGCCAAATCGGAGACCGCCTTGCGCTCCTGCAGGCCGGACGCTAAACTTCTGATCCATTGATTAATCTGCTCAAGCTCTGCCAATTGCTTGGGACTGAAAGCGGACCTGTGCTCCGGCAGTCTCCCTGATATAGGATCCGGCGTCATCAACTGATATGTGCTCAAGCCCTGACGAAACGAATCGTCAATCACCGGTGGGAATTGGCCGTCCCGTATATCGGATAGGATTTGTTGCAACTGTGATAGCTCTGCCTGCCTGCCGTCAGGGAGCTCAGATTGAATTTGTTGCATCCGCTCAATCAGCATTTCAAGGGCAGCCAGCTGATTCGTAACTGACGCGTTTTCATCCGTCAGTTGTTGGAGGTCGGCATCTGCAATGAGATCGGTCAGCCCCAGTCCCTCCAAGAGATTTATGAATCCCTCACTATTCCAATTCGATGGAGTTTGAAATGGTTCTGAATCCGTCTCAATTGGATTGGCCATATCAACCGGAGTGACCGCCGGATCTGTCTTCTCATCCATTTCGCCGAACTCGATCGACGCAGTGGTTTCCGATGACGGTGCCTGACCGTCTGCCGGCCGAGGTTTTTTCGGTGTTCCATTTCGCGACGCCGCCTCGAGCGTGGCTAGAAAATTTTCCTTGTCACCGGCTGACGATTTGGGAGGTGTTTGATTTTTGGAGGTTTGACTCAAGCCGGAAGGCCCCTGGCCTCCGCTCTGAATTCCAGCTGGCGGATTCGGGGACACAGGCTGCGAAAAAAATAAATCGGTGGGCATCGGCAACTTCCTCAAAGTGATAAATTGGTGATTAATAGGCACTCTCTCAAATTCAGGCTTTCAATTAGCAGGTAGTATGCCATACTTTAAAAAAAATCGTTAAATCCGTCTCCGATCCCACCCATATTTTCGTAATAATCTGAAATAATTAATAATTTAAATTAATTGGTGGAACTAATTTGTAAATTGACCATCCTTTTTTCTATATATTTAGAGACCCAAACGGGCTCATCTCCGCAACAGACGGCAAATATTTCCTACGGGTGGCAAAGATTACCGGAAGAAAAGGCGGAAGGTGAGTAGGTCAGGAGATAAGAAGGTGAGAAGGTGAGAAGGTGGGAGGGTGAGAAGATCAGAAGGTCAGAAGATCAGAAGGTGAGAAGGTGAGAAGATGAGAAGATGAGAAGGTGGGAGAGTGAGAAGATCAGAAGGTGAGAAGGTCAGAAAATCAGAAGGTGAGAAGATGGGAGGGTGAGAAGATCAGAAGGTGAGAAGGTCAGAAAATCAGAAGGTGAGAGGGTTAGAAGACAAGAAGGTGAGAAGGTGGGAAGACGAGAAGGTAAGAAGGTGAGAAAGTGAGAAGATAGGATCGGTGAAAGGAGTAGCCTGGGCACTATACACGTGGTTTCATTTAACGACATCCCTTCGATCTTGAATCCGGAACCTCTGAACCCGGAATCTCCGAACCTTTTAACCTTGAACCACTAAACCTGGAACCTTGAACACCGCAACTCGCACCCCGTAACCCGCACCCCGCTCCACAATTTCAATCCGAAATCCGCAATCCCAAATCCGCAATCAGATGACCCGCACCCCGTAACCCGCAACCCGCAACCCGCACCCCTAAAGCCGAACACCGAACGCCGAATACCATTCAGCTTTCAGCTTTGAGCCTTGAGCTTTGAGCTTTCCTGTCCCGCACCCCGCTCCTCGCACCCCGCTCCCCGCCCCGCGTCTACATATTCCGCGCCTGCCGCGTCGATGCCACTTCATCCATGAATTTGCGCTCGTTTTGCATCATCTGCCGCTGATAGGTCAGCCGACTTTTTTCCTTGATTTTTTCCAGAGTTTTGCGTTTTTTCACAATGATGATCAATTCGCTGCGTTTCTGATTAAGCTTTTTGGAAGCTTCCCGCACGCACTTTTTTTGTTCTTCGATCTGTTTAGACAACTGTCGGATATAATTCATGGACAAGCTTAAAAGGGATACGTCAATATTCTCTTTTTGATTGGCCTGCAGGTTTTGAACCTTAATCCGCTTTTCTTTTTTTAGTCTGCGCAGTTTGTCTTTCTCATCGGCCACTAGTCTCTCAGATTCTGCCAGCTCCTTTTGACAAATTTCCTCTTGATGACGTCGATGCCTCAGCAGGGGCTCCAATTTGAATCGATGCATGATAAGAATTTCACCCTCTTTACAAAAAATAATGGAAAACGCCGGCCAGCGTTAAGTCCGCTGCAACTTGTCGGCCGGAGAATCCCCTTCGAACAGCCCTCCCAACTGCGCGATACTGTCATCGAAAAAAACCGTTTCATTGATATCCTGGCGTAAATATGAATTGATGCGATCAATCATTGCGATCGCATAGTCAATTTTGACGTTGCTGCCGGATACGTAGGCACCGATATTAATCAAATCTTCCGCTTTGCGGTAAGTCGCCAGTACCTCTTTGAGGTAGTCCGCTTTTCTCCGGTGATCATCATCGACCAGGTCCACCATTACCCGGCTGATACTTCCCAGCACATCGATGGCGGGGTAGTGATTTTGCATGGCAAGATCACGTGAAAGATTAATGTGACCGTCAAGGATAGACCGTACGGCATCGGCAATCGGTTCATTGGAATCATCACCTTCCACCAGCACGGTATACAAACCGGTGATGGTGCCGTTGTTGGCGGCGGTCCCGGCGCGTTCCAGCAATTTTGGCAGAATGGTGAAAACAGATGGTGTATAGCCCTTGGTAGTGGGCGGCTCCCCCAGGGCCAGTCCAATCTCCCGCTGGGCCATGGCAAAGCGGGTGACCGAGTCCATCATCAAGTTTACGTTCCGGCCCTGATCCCGGAAGAATTCCGCAATGGCAGTGGCAATAAAAGCCCCTCGCATTCGGATCAGCGGCAATCTGTCCGATGTCGCAACCACGATTACCGATCGGCTCAGTCCCTCTGCTCCCAGTTCTTTGTCGATGAATTCATTGACTTCCCGGCCCCGTTCGCCGATGAGGGCAATCACGTTCACATCAGCTTTTGTTTTGCGGGCAATCATTCCCAGCAGCACACTTTTGCCAACCCCTGATCCGGCAAAAACACCGATCCGCTGGCCACAGCCAACAGTCAGAATCCCATTGATTGCCCGAATCCCGAGATCCAGCGGCTGACGAATTCGCCTGCGCTGCAGCGGATTCATCGCCGTCGCATAGATCGGATATTCGCTTTCAGTCACCAGGGGGCCTTTGCCGTCAATCGGGTTGCCGAGGCCGTCAATAACGCGACCCAACAAGCCGGATCCCACCGGCAACACCGCCCTTTGCTGGCGGGCTACGACTTTGCAGCCAGGTGCGATTCCATGAATTTCTTCCAAAGGCATCAACAATACATGATTGTCTTTGAAGCCGGAAACTTCGGCTGCAATGGTAGCTTGCTTGTCGGCAGTATAAATATCACAGACGGTTCCCAGGCAGGAAAGCGGGCCGCGGGCTTCAATGACCAGCCCAACGACATTGGTGACGCGACCGACGGCCCGGATCGGACAATTCAAATCAAGGCAGGTATGATATTTAGCTAGGTCCAAAACGTCGTCCAAAGGCTTTTAATTGAAGATTGATGATTGAAGATTTGTGCGTTGAACCCAGAACCGCTCAACCTATGTGTTAGCAGTCGATTTTCCCATGGCGGACCGAAAGGACTCTTCAACCACTTGCAGCTGTTTATCGATCCGGGCGTCTATTTCACCCAAATCGGTTTCGATGACACAACCGCCCCTTTGAATCCTGTCTTCGGCTTCTAAAATGACATTATCGATATTGCCGATCAGATCTGAGAGCTGATGTTTGGTTCTATCGATAAACTGCAGGTCCGAGGAATTTAATTTAATTTTGATTCTACCCGGCGCCTCGACTTTGGCGAGAGCTTGCCGGGCGACGCAGACCACGACCTCCCGGTCAAGTTCTATCTCACGGCATACGACTTTGCGGGCAATGGCCAGCGCCAGTTCCACAACTTCATTTTCAATTTTTTGATACGTATCTTGCCGCAGGTTTTGCAGCTGCAATAATCCTTGCTGCAAGCTGCCCAACACCGGTTCAAGCTCCTTGGCCGCTTGCTCAAACCCGGCCTTCTCACCCTCATCGGTGCCCTTTTCCAAACCATCCTTGAATCCATCCTGATATGCCTGGACATCGAACCTTTCCGCGGCAGAGGATTTTCTGTTGGGGTGGGATTGTGCATCTTCATGACCGGTAGAAGAATTTGAGCAATATGGCTGACCGCCGGCATAGCGAATCCGTTGAAATTTATCTTCCGGGGGCAGACAGACCCGTACATTGTCCGGATCGTCGACCGGAATATCCGGGAAATAATGCAACTTGAAATCGGCCTGGCTGTTTTGGAATTGCCCGGCCTCAGCACTATGTGATAATTTCTTCTCCTCGGCGTCCACTGATTATGATCTCCCCCTTGGCTTCCATTTCCTGAATTATATTCGTAATGGCACCCTGAGCGTCGGCGACTTCTTTCATCCTGACCGGCCCCAGATCATCGATCTCTTCCTGCAGCATTGCGCCGGCACGCTCCGACATATTTGTGAATACTTTGTCTTTAACTTCTTCAGATGCCGCTTTAAGTGCAATAGCAAGTTCAATCGTCTCAACCTTGCGCAGCAGTTTCTGAAATCCGCGATCGTCGACCAACACCAGATCCTCAAATACAAACATTTTTTGTTTGATTTGGGCTGCCATATCCGGATCATTTTCTTCTATCTCGTTCAATATCAGTTCATTTGATATTTCATCCGTTTGATTCAGGATTTCGGCCAGGCGATCTATACCGCCACTGATATTGGCGACAGAACTTTTTTTATTTTTGAGTATTTCTTTGAAGACGTAATTGACCTCTTCGACCATATCCGCATTCACCTTATCCAGCGTAGCCACCCGCACCGAAACGTCGGTTTTGATTTCATCCGGCAACAGGGATAAAAGATCGCTGGCGACAGATGTTTTAAGGTGAATGATAATGATGGCAATCGTTTGGGGGTGTTCATCCTTGATTAATTCATGTATTTCATCAGCGTGTAGCGACTCTATCGCTTTCAGCCCCTCGAGCTCGTGTTCGGCAGCGTCTTCGTCTTCCGTATCCGGCGTGATTTCAGTTTGCGGCGGGGGGGCCAACCGGGCCATGTGGGCTTTCATGGCCGCGTTATCCATGAACTCCCGGGCCACGTATTCAATTACATTTGCGGGGACGGCCCCCATATCATCCAGATGACCCTGCACAACCTTTTTCTCATTTTCGGAAAGGTTGCTGTAAATCATTCTGGCAACGTCTGAGCCCAGGGCGCGTATTAAAATTGCAGCTTTAAGAGAACCTGATATATTTCGTGGATCCATAGTTGATAAATAGAATTTTTAAATGACCTAAATTGCCTTAAATGCCTAAAAATGATTCGATCAATTATTTTCCTTCAGCCAATCGCGCATGACCCCCATCGAAGCGTCGCTTTCGCTTGAAATCATCTGCGATGCCTGATCTCTGAAACTCAGCCCCTGGGCATTCGGGTCATATTCCGCCTCGAGTTCACCCACCGTTCGGGGCAGTTGTTTGAACATCTCCATGTCGCCGAAGGAATACTCCGTTAACCATCGAACCAGCGGCCTTACAAAAAACAGGAAGGACAAAATCAGGAAAAGGCATAAGAATGCGTATTTCAAATGCACCCGGTATTCTTTAAACAACGTGGTCCATTTTCCTTCCTTCGCAGGCTTTCGCTTCAGAGCCAGTTTCGTAGATTCAAAAGGGATGTTAATAATTTCGACTTCATCGCCCCGGGTTTCATTAAAATTCACAGCACGCTTGACGATGTTCTCAAATTTCTGCATTTCCTCCGGGGTCCTGGGAATGTAATTCCAATCCATTTGGCCATCTTCTTTTTCCACCTGCTGGTAGGTGCCGTCTACCAGGACCGCAATGGAGACCCTCGTCATTTCACCCACCGGATCCTTGATGTGGCTGATCACCTTGCCGATTTCATAATTCACGGTGCGATCATTTTTCTCAAATACCGACGTCCGGGCAGCTGATTTATTCTGTTCACTGGACAGGGCATCTCCGGGGATATTCGACCGAATTCCCGGCACGCCTTGGGGCGCCAACTCCGGGGCGCTGGTCAACTCCTTTAACGCCTGCTCACTGCGAACAACCCTGTTATTCGGCAGATACAGCTCCTCTGTTTTCTCCTGGCTTTTAAAATCAAAAGAACAGGATAATCTGACAATCGCCTTATCCTCTCCCAAGGCTGACTCCAGCATGGTCCGAACGCGATTTTCAAGGCTCTTCTCCACCCGGGTCTGGTATTCGAGTTGGTTGGACGTGAGGTTTCCGAAAGTCGAATCTTCTTTCTGGCCGGCCAGCAGCTTTCCATTCTGATCAACGATTGTTACATTCTCAGGATTTAAACGGGCAACGCTGGAAGACAGCAAATGTACAATGCCTTTTATTTGACTTCGGCTTAACCATTTGCCTGCCTGAAGATGCAATACCACAGAAGCACTTGCCGGCTCCTCATCTTCCACGAAAAGTGATTTTTCAGGCAGGACGATATGGACCCTGGAGTTTTCAATTTCCTCGATCCGATTGATGGTGCGGGACAATTCTCCCTGCAACGCCCTCTGATAATTTACATTTTGTGCGAATTCGGTCATTCCGAGTTTGGTTTCGTTAAATATTTCAAAACCTACCCCGCTGCCTTGGGGCAATCCCTCGGAGGCCATTTTCATCCTGAATTCATGGATATGTTCCTGAGGAATTGAAATGGTGGTGCCGTTGGATGCAATGCGATAATCGATTTTTTGCTCTTTGAGCTTGGTCAAAATAATACTGGCATCTTCCGGATTCAGCTTGGTAAAAAGCGGATGGAATTCACTTTTGCCGGACCAGCTCATGAGAAAAATAAATCCGGCCAAGGAACCCAAGATTAAAGTCACCAGGGTAAATTGCTTACCACGGCTGAGATTTTTAAAGGTGACGATTAGTTGTGACAAAATTTGACGAAAGACTTCCATAGTGATCCTTACCCATAGAGGTTCAGAGGTTCAGCGTTCAAGGTTCAGCGTTCAAGGTTCAGCGTTCAAGGTTCAGAGGTTCCAGGTTCAACGGTTTAAGGTTTAGAGATTCAAGATCTAAAGGTTCAAAGGTTCAGGGTTCAAGGATGAGGGATGTAGTTAAATGGAACCACGTGCCTGGTGCCCAAGATACGCCTTCCACTGATCTTATCTTCTCACTTTCTCACCTTCTTACTTTCTCACCTTCTTACCTTCTCATCTTCTTACTTTCCCAACCTCTCACCTTTTCAGCCTTACACCTTCCCACCTTCTTTTCACCGTCAGCCTTTACTGACAGCTGAAACCTGACACCACCCTTACACCGGGGTACGCATGATTTTATCATAGGCTGAGATAACTTTATTGCGAATTTGCATCAACAGCTCGAATGATACGCTGGCCTTCTCGACGGCAATCATCGTCTGATGGATATCAGTCTGCTTCCCGCTGGCCAAATCATCAATACGCGCATTTGCTTCCACTTGCAGTCGGTTGACCTGCTCCAAGGACTGCCGCAAGGCTTGGCCAAAATCAGACGGTTGCAATTTTTCGACCGGACTAATGCTTAATTGAGGACTAGTTAAAGATTGAATCTGGTTTTGAATTTTAAAATCTTGCATCGCTATCGTCCTATTTCAAGGGCTTTCAGGGCCATCTCTTTCGCAGCCTTCAGGGCCGTAACATTCGCCTCGTAGCCCCGTGTGGCTGAAATCATATTCACCATTTCTTCCATCAGGTTTATATTCGGCATGGCCACATACCCCTTGGCATCGGCATCCGGATGCTGGGGGTCATATTTCATCACCGGCGGATTGCGATCTTCGACGACCCGGGCGACCTTCACCGTTGACAGATGTTTATTCTGACGATCCTTCAGAATGCGTTTAAAGGATTGGTCCAAGGGATCTGCGGCAAATACAGCCTCTTTCCGACGGTAGGGTCCTCCCTGGTTGGTTCGCGTTGTATTGATATTGGCAAGATTGCCGGATATCAAATTCATTCGCAGGCGCTGGGCACTTAGTGCCGCTGAACTGGTATTGATGGCATCAAAAAAGTCCATTATTGACTCCCTCCTTTCATGGCGTTCTTTAAGCCTTTGAATTTGTCGGAAATAAGCTGAGCCGCGGTATTGTACAGCAAGGTGTTCTTGGCCAGTTTTCCCATGGTTCGATCGACATCAACGGTGTTGCCGTCACCTCTCAAGCTGAAATCAGGGGCTTTCGCCGCCTTGAGTTTTACACCGTGGTGTGCTCTGGTTTTAAGCGGGATGTGATTGACATGGGTTCGCACGAGCGCAATGGTTCGCTGCGGCTCTTTGGTGCGGTTCATTTCCTCTGCCACCTCGAGCTCGACAGCCTTATAATTCGGCGTATCCATGTTGGCGATATTAGATGCCAGCACCCGCTGATTCAAGGACCTCAAATCCAGTGATCTTTCCAGCAGTGAGATGGTTTTTCCAAAAATCCCATTCGACGGCATTTTATATCCTCCCAGTTGGATAATAAACTGGATAAATCAAAAGCAAATTCCGTACCAAAAAGCAGATAGTGGAATTCGGAAGTCGGAATGCGGAAGTCGGAATTCCAATTAACCGGATTTCAGTCCTAAAACTTCAATCCTTTCCCTAATCATTATGCTGCCTTCCATGACTTCTACCTCTTGGAACTTTACCCTCTGAGCTTTAACCTTTCACCTTTGAGCTTTGAGCTTTCAGCTTTGAGCTCTCCTGCTTTGAGCTTTACTGCTTTGAGCTTTCCTGCTTTCAGCTTCTTTCTTTATACTCGCGCAATTTATTGCGCAGGGTGCGAATACTGATTCCGAGAAGCTCGGCCGCCTGGGTTCGGTTTTGATTAACGTCCTCCAGGGTTCGAAAAATCAGTTCTTTTTCCATATCGCGTACGGTACAGCCGGCTTTTACACGAAACGCGTCATCGGATTCCACCCCATGTCCCGGCGGTTCCAACAGCAGATCCTGGGGCAAGATATGACGACCGCAGCCAATCAGCACCGCCCGTTCCATTGTATTTTCCAACTCGCGAACATTGCCCTCCCAGGCATGATTTAGCAGCAGATCCATGGCAGCCGGGTCAATTCCGGAAATTTTTTTAACATTCAGACGGCAGTATTTATCCATAAAATGGTGGGCCAATAACTCTATATCTTCTTTTCTTTGCCGCAAAGGCGGCAAAGTGAGCGGTATCACATTGATGCGGTAATACAAATCCCCCCTGAACGTTCCATCTTTCACGGCCTTTTTGAGATCCACGTTGCTGATGGCAATGACTCGCGCAGCAATCGGAATGGGAGAACTGCCGCCGATACGATCAATTTCTCTCTCCTGCAGTACCCGCAGGAGTTTGGCCTGAAGCGGCAGAGCCATTTCGCTAATCTCGTCGAGAACCAGCGTTCCTTTCTTGACCAGTTCAAATTTTCCGGTTTTTCGTCCCACGGCACCGGTGAATGAACCTTTTTCGTGGCCAAACAGTTCACTTTCAGCCAGCGTGTCCGGCAAGGCGGCGCAGTTCACCGCTAGATAGGGATCCTCCGGATGGAGACTGTGGCTGTGGACATAGGCTGCGAGCAACTCCTTGCCCGTGCCGCTTTCTCCTTGAATAAGCACTGTGGCATTGCTGGGTGCAACGTTGCGAGCCTGTTCTAATATCCCTTTCAGCTTCGAACTGCGGGTAATGATATCCTTGCCGATTTTTCGAATTTGAGCGGCTTCACCGCCGGGCTTCACGCCAGCACCGGGCATGGGGCCGATCGCTTTTTTGACAGTTCTTTCAAGGACCTCAGATGAAAACGGCTTCAGGATATAATCGCAGGCCCCGGCCTGCATTGCTTCAACCGCATTATGCACGCTCCCCTGGGCGGTCATGATAATCACCGGCACCTGCGGTGATATTTTTTTGACCGAATTCAACACGGCCATACCGTCAATCCCGGGCGTTTGTTCGTCAGCAATCACCATGCTGTACTGGACGGCATTAAACATGTCCAGGGCTTCCGATCCATCCGAGGCACTTTCAACCGGGAACCCGACACGATTCAAACTTTGCTCAAGTTGGGTGCGTATATCCGGCTGGTGATCGACGACTAAAATAGGCGGTAGATTCTGCAAACGTTTTCCCTTTATCTCAATGCAAACCGCATCGGTTCAAAGTTACCAAGGACAAGGGTTTCTAAAGTCCCAAAGCTAAAATAGATCCAGTAAACCCTTTTTATATCAGCAATTATCATGCCATCGACCAAGCACCTCGCGCCGGTATCCGCCGCTTAATTAATATAATAATTTCAAATTCTTTTTAGCACCGAGCCCAGACAGGGCCGGCTGAATGCCGTTGGGACAGTCAATTTTTGGATGTTATGAGTCACGGGCTTGACGCCGGGCCTGAAGTGCACCTTAAACCCGGCCGGGCAGGATGGGGACTTGAAATTGAAGATTGAAGATTGACAGTCTCGTAAAAAGCCGAATTCTTCATGTGTTTGGTGTTTCGTGTTTGGTGTTTCGTGTTTGGTGTTTCGTGTTTGGTGTTTAGTAAAACACTTCGCACGTCATATCAAAATGGTATACCATTAAACACTAAACACCAAATACTAAACACTCTCGTAAACAGGTCGTTTTTCGACTTTTTACGAGACTGTTAGTATTCATTATTTAAATAATTCAGGCATTGCAGGGTTGCAGATGATGTCTTTTTATTTTTTCCACCAGGGTGGTTCGATTCAGATGAAGGAGCTTGGCGGCTTTATTTTTTACCCATTTGGTTTTTTCGAGTGACTGCAGGATCAGCGCCTTTTCGAACTCGGTCACGGCGCTGTTCAGGCAAATACCTTCATCTGAAATCTCGATCGTGGTTGACGGTCCATAGTTATGCGTGGCTTTAATTTCGGTGGGGAGATCCTGGGCGACAATTTTTCCGGATCCTTTTAAGACGATTAGCCGCTCGATCATATTTTTCAGCTCCCGGACATTGCCCGGCCAGGAGTGGCTCATCATCATGCCCAGCGCCTCCTCAGTAATTCCCTGAACACTACGATCATTTTTTTTGTTGGACTGTTCCATAAAGTGGGAAATCAGATGCGGTATATCTGACCTGCGATCACGCAAAGAGGGAAGCATCAGCGGAATTACATAAAGACGATAATAAAGATCTTCGCGAAAATTTCCTTTTTGGACTTCTTCGCTCAAATCGCGATGGGTGGCTGCAATTATTCGGACATCCACTTTTATGGTTTTCGCACCGCCGACTTGCTCAAACTCACCTTCTTCAAGCACTTTCAGTACCTTAACCTGAAGGTCGGAGCTCATGTCTCCGATTTCGTCCAGCAGGATCGTGCCGCTGTCGGCCAATTCAAATTTACCCTGCTTGGAGGAAGTCGCACCGGTAAAGGCACCGCGCACGTGCCCGAACAATTCACTTTCCAGCAAATTCTCCGGGATGGCGCCACAATTTATAGAAATAAAAGGCTTGTTCCTGCGTTTGGATCTCTGATGGATGGCTCTGGCAACCATGCCCTTGCCCGTACCGGTTTCTCCATTTAAAAGGATGGTACTGTCACAGTCCGCTACTTTCTCGACAAGGTCAAATACTTCTCGCATCTTTCTGCTCTGACCGATGATATCATGAAAACCGTTTTCTTCGTTAACATCGTCAGATTGAATATTACCTGAATTTTGCACGAAAATCTCCTCTACGAACTCTTCAAGGTTATTTTTCCATAATTGACCTTGGCCGATGTTTGTTATTTTCAAAATTCAGGTATTAATTTTTCTAGTTAATTTCAGATCAAAT
>Ga0209454_1000134_pt1 | contig 48860 bp, 32 predicted proteins | sample WorMetHERISLAND1_2_FD_187400 | JGI IMG/M metagenome (GOLD analysis project Ga0209454, IMG submission 187400) | Marine gutless worms symbiont microbial communities from Max Planck institute for Marine Microbiology, Germany - Olavius geniculatus... | ecosystem: Host-associated > Annelida >... | reverse complement strand
TTTGCTCCTGAAGTAAAGCAGCTTGCTGAATTAGCTAAATTTTCAAAGAATATCAACTAAATTTAAAATTTTTAAATTACAATTTTGTAATTTATTGCCTGACAATTTGAGTTTATGCGTACACTCTATAAAAAATCCCGATCCACCGCCTCTATCAAATCCCTGGTAAACCGGTAAAGATGGGGGGGACGCCCGCCTTTTTGGCCCACAGCCTCATTCAGTGTGCTGACCTGTTCGATCATATTGATTTTTAAAAGCTTGTTTCTAAAATTTGTTCGATTCAATGGACGGTTTAAAACCGCCTCATAAATTTCCTGGAGCGCTTCGATCCGAAAGAGATCCGGCAAAAATCCTCCGGCGATATTGGTATATTTCAGTTTTCCCTTGAGACGATCAACCGCGGCTTTAATGATCTGATTATGGTCAAACGGCAAAGATCGACGCAGCAGATCAGTTACAGATACCCATATTATACTGTTACTCGTCATATTATCGCCATCCCTGATCAGGCCCATATAAGCCACACTTACGGTTCTTCCCCGTGGATCCCGGTACAAAGCGTCAAAGGTCGCGAGTTGATCAAGAAATAAATTTTCGGATATGGCCGGATTTATACCAACCTTTTCTTCCAGGGTTCGGTATGCGGCATCCTTAAGTGATTCTTCAATCCGCACTGCGGCTCCCGGCAAGGCCGGTGCGTCTTGAAACGGCTCGCTCTGCCGCTTGTGGATCAAAACTTCAAGGGTTCGATTGCTCATCCTGAAAACCACCAAATCGACCGCAAGAATCGGCCTTTCCAGAGTAGATTTCATCACCCGCCCTTTTATTAACAATTAATATTACTACTACAGCTGACCACTAATAAACATTCGGTTCTATAACCCAAAAAAAGGTAATCAATCGTGGGGCGCTAGTTTTTCTAAATTTCGGAGTATTGAAGTACTGGAGTGTTGGAGTATTGGCTGAAAGTGTGATGTTCTCTTTTAATACCCCAGTACTCCAGCACTCCAGTACTCCAAGATCGAAACTTTTCAATAACATCATACAATCTCACAATTACCTTTTTATTGGTTATAGGTCCGTAAACATTATGGTGTCAACTGCGGTTAAATGTCAATCGATTTAGTGCAACTCAAGGCCGGTGGCAATCCAAAATCAGGTCGCTTCACCGGTATAATTCAAAAAATGAAGCTAAATTTTTTGAGTTAAATTATACAATAATATTAACTACCTTTTAATCTTGAATTCCATTTTTCAAAAGTTAAATCAATTTTGTCCTTGACAAAATATCATAGTTTTATTAATATTTAATTAAACTAAAACACAAGGAGGTATCAAAATGGAATTAAGACTGCTGATAATCGATCCACAGAATGACTTCTGCAAAAAAGAAGGGACCCTTTTTGTTCCCGGCGCAGACGAAGACATGATCCGACTTTCAAAAATGGTCAATCGGCTGAAAAGCAAAATCAGTGATATTCACGTCACACTTGATTCTCATCATTATGTGGATATCGCGCATCCGGTATTCTGGGTGGACTCCAGTGGAAAACATCCGCAGCCGCTCACAACCATCATTTCGGTGGATGACGTTGAAAACGGTACCTGGCGCACAACCAATCCACAGTTGCAGAAACGGGCGCTGGAATATGTCAAAGCCCTGAGAGACAATGACAGGTATTCACTGGTCATCTGGCCTTACCATTGCCTGATCGGCAGTTGGGGGTACGGTATCCACTCGGAGCTGTTTGAGGCCCTGCTCAATTGGGAGAAGGATTTCTGCATGGTGGATTATGTCACCAAAGGATCAAACCTATACACCGAGCATTACAGCGCGGTTCAGGCTGATGTGCCGGATCCTCAGGATCCGGGAACCATGCTGAACACAAAACTGATAGAAACCCTTGAAGAAGCGGACATCATCGCGCTTGCCGGAGAAGCATTAAACTTCTGCCTGGCAAATACGGTGACCGACATCGCTAACCATTTTGGTGAGGACAATATCAAGAAATTTGTCTTGTTGGAGGATGCGACGTCGCCGGTTCCCGGCCAGGATTTCGAACCTTTGACCCAAAACTTTTTGAAGAAAATGAAAGCTAGGGGGATGCAGGTCAGTACGACCGATAAATTTCTGACATGAGAAAGGAGAAAACAATGCCAAGATTAATGAACACAGACAACATGCAGTCAATTAACATACCCGGGCCGGGGACCTTTCAATTTTCAGCGGTTCGAATCGATGATCTGGGTGCAACAGAATACACGCTGGTTACCATTGTAGTGGATATTACTTCGAGTGTCATCTCTTTCACCGATGAACTGCTGGCCTGTGTGAAGAATATCGTAGAGGCCTGTCAGAAAAATCCGCGGGCCGAAAACCTCATGCTCCGGCTTCTTGCATTCAACACCGGCCTTCACGAATTGCATGGTTTCAAGCCGCTTTCCGATATTGATCCGAATGACTACAAGGCCTTTAAACCCAAAGGTATGACCGCTCTTTTCGATGCAGCCTATTCCGGTATATCGGCCACTCTCGAATATGCCGATCGGCTGATCAAACAGGATTTTGATGTCAACGGCTGTGTTTATATCATCACCGACGGAATGGACAATGCTTCGACCATTACCCCCAATTCCATCGCCGATAAAATCAGAGCCGCATTAAAACAAGAGGAAATCGAATCGCTGGTGACCATACTGGTCGGCTTAATTGACCCGAACGATTCAATGGCGCCGGATATCCGCCAGGCGCTCACAACATTTCAGGTCGAAGCCGAAATGACCCAATTTGCGGACATTGGGGATGCAACACCCCAGAGGCTTGCAAAACTGGCTCAGTTTGTCAGCCAAAGCATCTCCAGCCAGTCGCAAGCACTCGGAACCGGTGCGGCAGGTCAGCAATTGAAATTCTAAGAGGATGGCATGATGTCCATTACAGTCGATCATTTTATCAAAACCGGCTCCAGCCACAATATTTGCGAAGATTATATCATTTCCGGGCAGACGCCGGCACCCCATGTCATCCTGGCTGACGGCTGCTCTGCATCGGATCAGACTGAGATGGGCTCCCGCATTCTGGTCTATTTATCGAAACAATTTCTGAAATATCGAAAGGACTGTCTCGATAAAATCGATTATTTCGAGATGGGCAATTGGGTTATCCAAAATGCGGAAAATGTCGTCCGACGGCTTGGGCTCGGTCGCACCTGCCTGGACGCGACATTAATCGTCTCATACCTGTCCGGAAATAGGATATTCGTGCATATGTATGGCGACGGCTTTATCATTCACCGGCGTCCGGGAGAAGACATCTGGATCTTAAATGTTTCGTTCACCGGTAACGCGCCGTACTACCTTTCCTACCGACTCGATCCGGGTCGGGCGTTGCTTTATCATGAAAAGCAATATCATATGAATATAGGCAATCAGCCCCGCCCCTGCGATGCACCCGTCAGCCTCAATTTTCCAATTGAGGCTGACGCTACCCTCCTGGTGGCATCAGACGGGATCGATTCTTTTATCGACGATTGCGGCCGCAAAAAGAACTACCATGATTATCTTTGCGAATTTACTGAATTTAAAAATTTTAAAGGAGAATTTTTAAAAAGGCGAATGAAAAAGGCCATTAAAACATTAGAACGCAAGGGGTTTACACACTACGACGATATTTCCGCCGGGGCCTTTTTAATCAAGCCTGAATTTGGCATAAATCCAACCGGCGGGTAAATCGGAGGTTATCGTGAAATACTATATCAGGGGAAAAGGAAGCGTCAAACTCACCCGAAATGATTTTATTTTTAAAGGCGGAGAAGGTGTCGTTTACGGCAAGGGCAATGTAGCCTACAAAATATTTGACGATCCCGCCGGACTCATTCCGGAAGCAAAAATCCGCGAACTGGCGAAGCTGCAACGTCGGGAAATTATCACTCCCCTGGATGCGGTGCTGGACAAAAGTAACGCGAGGGTTGGTTTTACCATGCGCCTGGTAAAAGATGCGATTCCGCTTGCCAAACTTTTCACCGCAAGTTTCAAAAAAAGAAATGGCATAACGGATACAATAATTCTTGAACTCGTGGAAGCGATGAAAGAAGTGATCACGTATATTCACGAAACCGGCTGCCTGATGGTTGATGGCAATGAGTTCAACTATCTGGTGGATAAATCTTCCTATAAATGCCCTTATTTTATTGACGTCAATTCCTACCAGACCCCCGGTTTCCCGGCTACGGCGATTATGCCGTCGATCAGAGACTGGCACAGCAATTCATTTTCAGATCTCACGGACTGGTTCAGTTTCGCGATTATCACATTTCAGCTTTTTATCGGACTTCATCCCTATAAGGGGCGCCATCCGGGATATTCCAGAAAAACGATGGGGCACAGCCTTCAGTATAACAGAATGAAAGACAATGTATCGGTATTTAACAAGGATGTCTCCATACCGCCTTCCGCAGGCAAATTGGATTCCATCCCCCAAAATTATCGCAACTGGTTTAAAAACCTCTTTGAACTGGGTAAACGAAGTCCGCCGCCGGCAGCTGCCGGTTCGGTGCTGACAGCAACCTCCGGCAAAAGGATCATTAAAGGAACCGACCGCTTTGATATCAAATTGCTCAGGGAATATAATTCCGAAATACTGGCATACAAAGTCGTCTATGGGAAAGAAATCATTAAAACCGAAAATCATCTTTACATCGACGGTCAGAGAATCGAAATGGCCCCCGGTGAAAAACTGATCTTGAGTCCCCGGATGCGAATTCCAATCCTCGCAAAAATAGCGGAAAATGTGGCCTCTTGTCGGGTGCTGCCGGCGGTTGTGACCCCTGCAAAATTTCCGAAAATTGAATGCAGCGAAATCATGGAAATCGACAATGCCCTGTACTTTAAATGCCGGGATAAACTGGTCGAAATGCAGATCATTGAAAAAAACGATCGAATCATCGCGGCCGTAAAATCCCATTGGAATATTCTGCCGAAATCAAACCAGGCGCTTGATGGGCTCATTTGTCAGAATGCTCTGGGAGCGCCCTACCTGGTCATACCCCGGCCCCGACTGGACGGTCCCAGTTCATGCGTCAACATCCATATTCCTGAAATCGCGAATTTTCGAATTCTAAACGCTCGTCATGAAAACCGCATATGCATGATCATCGGCCATAAAGATGACAGGTACAGCCGCATAATACTTAAATTCGACGAGTCATATATAAAATATGATTTACATATTATTGAAGATATTGAGTACACCGGCATTAATTTTACGGTGCTGGACAACGGCGTGGTGATTGCGATCAATGATGAAGGGTCGCTGGACATTTTTTCGAACCGATACGGCATGGATCGAATTGATATCTTAATGGATTCGAATATCGAAAGCACCATGCAGCTATGCAAAGACGGAGTTGCCGCCAGATTTTATAGAAGGAATCAACTTTTTTCGATCCGCATGAAGTAAAGCGTCTATCAGAGCATGAGTTCAAAGACAGGTCCATTTTTCGGCTTTACAAGGCCCATTTAGCGCCAAATAGTTGCACATAATAAAATCCCGTTTATTGCATTATCCAGCCGGAGGTCCGTAAGGCTGGTCGAATTTACTGATTGAATTAAATATTGACGGTTTCGTAAAAAGTAGGAATTAAGCATTTTTCTGGATTCCCGCCTTCGCGGGAAAGACAATAAGTGATTGAATATCAAATAGATACAGATTGCGTCATACCCGCGCAGGCGGGTATCCAGGCGTTTCAATCACTTTCTAGGATTTCATCAATATTGATTTTTAGAAAAGGGTACATAATTTTTCTCATGCCGGTTGTCGGCGGATATTGCTGGTGGTTTTCGGTAAAAATCGATACTAATTTTGATAAATTCGTGAAAAGTCGAATTCATCATGTGTTTGGTGTTTCGTGTTTGGTGTTTGGTTTGACACTTCAATCGTTAAATCGAGATGTTTTACTACTAAACACTAAACACCAAATACTAAACACTCTTGTAAATAGTTTGTTTTTCGACTTATTACAAGACTGCCAATATTCGATATCCCCATTTACGACCAAATCGGAATAGCCGAAATCACGAATCGATTTACTACGGGTTTTCAGCCGGGAGAACAAAATCATGATCAAGGTAGGACTAGGACAATCAGAAAATTTTGAAACGCTGGCTGCGATAGAAAGCGTCATTGATCAATGCCAAGAGCAGATGGCAGATCTTCAACCCCAGGCTGGAATCGTTTTCGCCAGTGTAAATTTCGACCACCGCCTGATGCTTGACCGAATTCTTGAGGTGTTTCCGGGATTAGACCTTATTGGCTGTACCACTGCCGGAGAGTTTTCCTCGAGTTTCGGATTCAGCGACGACTCCATCAGCATGTTGGTTTTTTATTCCGATGAGGTTCAAATCGGCATCGGTGTCGGCCGAACGGTTTCAGAAAATCAGGCAGGCGCCATTGCAACCGCGGTAAAAGAGGCGTCCAATAAATTGTCGAAACCGGTTTCAATCTGCCTAGCTTTTCCGGACTGGCAAAACGGATCATTCGATTCGCTTGTGAGAAGGCTCAACCTGGCGCTGGGGCATGATTGTCCGATATTCGGCGGGGTTGCCGGAACGCTGTGGAATGAGGACCTGGCACCGCTGCAGTTCTACAGGGATGAAGTACTGGCGGATGCCATCCCGATCCTCCTGTTTGCAGGCCCCATAGAATATTCATTTTCGATTGCCAATAGCTGGAAACCGGTGGGCAAGCAAGCCAAAATCACCAGCGCCGAAGGTCGCCGGGTTAAGCGCATTGACGATTTCAATGCCGTTGATTTCTACCGCCACTATTTGGGGGATCATTCCTCGCCGCCCCAGGAATTCCTCCTGGCGGTCTACGATGAAAACAGCGCACGGAGCTATTTGCGGGGGCCGATGGAATACCATCCTGACGCAAGCATCAGTTTTTTTGAATCGATACCTGTGGGAGCGACGGTTCAGCTTACCGAGGCCATACGCGAGGACATGATCGAGGATACCCAAAACACCTCCCGGCAAGTCGTTCAGGCACTGCCCGAACTGAAGCCGGCTTTTGCAATGGCCTTTTCCTGTGGATACCGTAAAAACCTGCTGGGAACCCGCGTCGGACAGGAATTTCAAATATTGAAAGACAATTTGCCCCGGAATTTGCCCATTGTCGGGTTTTATTCCTTTGGTGAAATTGCTCCGATCGTCAAGGAGCAGGAAAGTCTCTTTCACGGTGCCACCCTGGTCACACTGCTGGTCGGACAGCGCAATGGCGCGGCGGCCGAGGTTGACGGGCCGAAAGAAGCCGATCTGCCCGCTGACAAACTCAAACCACCCGCTGCGATTGACCCGGATGCCCCCGATTACTTAGAAAAATTGGAATTGCAAAACCGGCTCCTGAAACGGAAATTGACTCGTTCGGAATCGTATCGCGAGCACTTGGAAGAGATTAAGGATTTCAATTCCGCGATGCATCGCAAGATCATCCAGGAAGTTGAAGCGGCCCGCCTGGAAATTCAGCGCAAAGAGGCCCAGTTGCGCAAAAGCGAGGAAAAATATCGCCGCATCGTCACCACCGCCGGGGAAGGCTTCATTTTAATGGATGAGGATATGGTCATCATCGATGCCAATGAAGCATTTTGCCGGATGACGGGCCGGACCAAATCGCATCTGCTTGGCAAAACTCCCCTTGATTTTGGGGCCTACGAGTTTGAGCACTTTTTGGGTACCAATCAGGAAACGCTCTTATCGGAGGAATATAGACAATTTGAAGGCGTGCTGAAAACGAGCCACGACAGCCTCATTCCGATCCTGATTCATGGCAGCAAGCTCAGGGATGACAGCGGAACGATTATCGGAAATATGGCCTTTATAACCGATTTGACTGAACAAAAAAAGGCCTTGGCCCTGGCGGGGGAAGTTCAGAAAAGCCTTTTGCCGCAATATGGTGTCCATATTCCCGGCTTGGATGTTGCCGGCAGAAATGTCTCATGTGAGGAGATCGGGGGCGATTATTTCGATTTTCTGGACCACAATGACTATCCCAATGCCCCTTTGAGTATTGTGGTCGGTGATATCGCCGGCCACGGGGTGGATGCGGCGCTGCTGATGACCACTGCCCGTGCCTTTCTGCGCATGCGTGCTTCGCAATCCGGCAACATTTCTGAAATTATCACGGAGATGAATCGCCATCTGACCTCGGATGTGCTGGATACGGGCCGATTCATGACCTTGTTTTACCTGGCAATCGATCCGGCTAGAAAAAACCTGCAATGGGTCCGGGCCGGACATGATCCGGCAATTGTCTACGATCCCCGGCAAAATGCTTTTGAAGAACTGTCCGGCATAGGGATGGCCTTGGGTGTGAATGAGGAATTTCGGTACCAGGAAAATATCAAGGCCGGTGTCGCTGACGGACAGATCATTGCACTGGGTACCGATGGAATTTGGGAAGCCCGCAACAACATGGGAGATATGTTTGGCAAAAAAAGATTTCGCGACGTGATTCGCCGAACCGCCGGTGAAAATGCGGGCACGATACTCAACGCCGTCTATGATGAATTGGATCGATATACGCGGGGCCTGAAATCCGATGACGACATCACCCTGGTCGTGGCAAAAATCTGCAACAACTGAGATAAACTAATAAAGTCGCTTACTCGATTAACAGCATCCTGGCGAATGAATCCATATACTGTTCCGAATCCAACGACCGCACCCGATCGACAATCTCCTTTTGTTTGTCCGTCGAATAGACAGGGGCCGTCAGGTTGTTGAATTTTTCAATCAGTTCCCGCCAGGTCAGGGGATTTTCGGGATCTCCCTTTGGATATTCAATTCTCGTCGTATACGCCTGACCGTCCCGGCTGGTGATGGTCACCAGCGCCGGCCATTTGCGGGGATATTCTTTTTCCAGTTCCGGATTCTCCACACACTCAACCTTTTCCATTAGCGCCCGGGTTTCCGGCTTTCCAATATTTTCAAGAGTGTATTCATCCAGTGCCGCCTTTTGATAGAGAATGGCCACGGCGGCGCCAAAGGGCATGCTGAACTGGGCATCGACAATGGAGCCGGGGCTGCGTTTTTTTTCAATCGGTTCGGCCACCAGCGCGAAGCCGGCCTTTAAAATTCCCAGGGTAACCTTTTCAATATCGGCGGCAGTCAGATTATGGTCTTTCACAATCTTTATAATGCCGTCGATAGGCCCCTGTTTATAACGGCAGCAGGCATGGGGCTTGATGCTGGTGCGCATGACCTCAAATGGCCGCCCCCAGGTTTTTAATAGTTTGGCGGCATCCGACTGGGGCGAATAGGCATGCAAAAATCCGAATTGGCCCTCGATCACGGTTGCCGGGCCGCTGAATTGTTCGCCGGCCAGCAGGGCGGCCATCAGTCCGCTATGGGCGGCCCACCCGGCATGCAGCCGTTTGGTAAAGGCGCCATCCGCTAAAAATTCCATTAAGCCGGCCGCCTGGCTCCCGGCAATCCCCAAGGCATGGATCATGGTATTTTTTTCCGGGGACATCAGCTTGGCGGCGGCGACAGCAGCCCCCAATGTGCCGCAGGTTCCGGTGGGATGAAACCCCTGTGCGTAGTGGGCGGCCGGATTCAAGGCAATGCCCAGTTTGACGGCCACTTCATACCCGGCAACCAGGGCGGTAATGAAGTCTGTCCCCGAGCTGCCCGTCATTTGCGCGGCTGCCAGGGCCGCCGGAATTACGGCCACCCCCGGATGCAGGGAAGCTTCGTTGACCACATCGTCCAATTCCAATGAGTGGGCCGCGGTTCCATTGGCCAGGGCGGCATAAGGCATCCCACACTGCAATCGAGAGCCGATCACCACCGCCCCGTCCGGTGAACTGTCCACTTCTGATATGACACGGTGAACGGGCCCACTGGAGCCACTAGCGGCCCCCCGGGCCGCCACACCGATAAAATCGAGGAAGAGGTATTTGACCCGATCGATCAGGTCAGGGGATAGATCTCCGAAATTTAATTCGTGGCATCGCCGGGCAATTTGAATTGTTTCGTTCATCGTTATTCCCCTTAATTTTGGTCGATGGATTTGATTTGCTCGTATGAAACTACACCGAAGGTGTCAGGTGTCAGGTTTCAGGTGTCAGCATATAATGACCTAATTCCCTGACGCCAGGAGTCTCAAGTGAAACCGCTGATTTTAGAAACGTAGCGCGGGCCACCGTGCCCGCCAAATCAGGTCGGCACGGTGGCCGACCATACGCTGTCATATGAACAAAGTTTTTAACATTGATCAGACTGGCCAGTTTCTTAGCCAGAGGTGCCCGCTATTATGAAACTTCATGAAATGACGAATGTCGAATGTCGATTGACGAATGGTGGAATCGCTTGGGGCTTCGCTCTTCGAGCTACGACCCCACAAGTCGCTCAATCGTTTTAAAATAGACCGTTCGACAAAAGACTCACGACAGGCAGAATACATTATTCGATGTTCGATGTTGGACGTTCAATGTTCGATGTTCATCAGTTTCTTTTCTTTGATCAGACTGGCCGGTTTTTATCCAACATCTCGACTCTATTGACACAAGTCAACATATCCTTGACAAGGCTAATTGTCAATTATATATAGTCGATAGTCGACAATATTTAGTATAGGTAAAAATGTCAAGTGTGCTGTTTTAATTGAAATTATTGTCTGCATCCCTGTTTTTGCCTGGATTTGATAAGAGATCGGAAGTAATTGAAGACAAAAGGAGGATTTTGTTATGGAATACCAGGAGCATTTTAGCTTTGCCATGGCCGGTGAAGTCATTTTCGGCAACGGATGCCTCAAATGTCTGCCTAATATTTTACAACAAAAACTCAAGATCCAAAAGCCCCTCCTGGTTACCGATCAGGGAGTGGCCGCGGCCGGTCATTTGAAAAATGTCGCCAATGCCCTAGAAGCGGCCGGGCTGAAGTATGACGTTTTTGATGCGGTGGAAACGGAACCATCCATCGAAAATGTCATGACCTGCGTTGAGCGAGCCGCCGAAATTGGAATTGACTCATTTGTAGCCCTGGGCGGCGGCAGCGTCATCGATCTGGTCAAGGCGGCATCCGTAGTTGCAAAATTCGGCGGATCGGTCAGAGATTATCTAGGCCAGGACCAGGTCCCGGGCGAAGTCCTGCCCATCGTGGCCGTTCCGACAACGGCCGGAACCGGCTCCGCCGTATCGGCGGGCGCCGTCCTCTCCGATGCGGCTACCAATTCCAAAACCGGTGTCCGCTCCAATTATCTGAGGCCGCGCGTGGCATTGCTCGATCCGCTGCTGACCCTGTCATGCCCCAAACAGGTCACCGCATCGACCGGTTTTGATGTGCTGGCCCATGCAGTGGAATCCTATACCGTGATCGACCATACCTGTATGCCCAAGGGCACGGCCATCTTTCACGGAACCAATCCCATGACCGAGCCGTGGGCTGTCGCCGCCATCGACCTGGTTAGCCGATTCCTGCGGTTGGCCGTGCATCAGGGCCACAATCGCCTGGCGCGGGAAAAAATGATGCTGGCCAACGTTCTGGCCGGCGCCGCCTTTTCCAATTCGGGGGTAACCCATGCCCATTTCATATCCTATCCGGTGGGCTTTAAAACCCATGCCCCGCACGGCGTCCTGCTGGCCACCCTGTTACCGGCCGTCCTGGAGTTCAACCTACCCACCAGGATGGACCGCCTATCCCATGTGGCCGCGTTGCTGGGCGAGAAAATTGACCACCTTTCAGAAAAGGAAGCCGCCCTCTGCGGTATCGAAGCCATCCGGAGGATGATCAGAGATATTCAATTGCCGGCCACAATGCGCGAAATCGGGGTAAAAAAGGAAGACATTCCCGAATTGGCCGAAATTGCAATGCCGATTCTGGCCGCTTTGCCCGGTAATCCCCGGGCGATGACTCAGGAGGAACTTATCGAGGTGTATAATCGGGCGTATTGACAATTCTTATAAAATGAAGAATGAAGAATGACGAATGACGAATGGTGGAATCGCTTCGCTCAGTCGATTTAAAATTGACAGAATACCTTAATTCGACATTCGTCAATCGACATTCGACATTCAACACCCGGAGGTACTCCGTGGGAACCACCCATCCCATTGCCGCAAAAACAGATAATTATATAATCCGCCGGCTGGGGCAGCTGCCCCTTATTTCACGCTATGTCAAGACTCGCGGATGGCCTTACCTGATTGCCTGGGCCCATCGCCTGACCGGTGTGGTGCTGATTTTTTATGTCTGTCTGCATGTCTACACCTTGTCTCTATTGGAAATGCCGTATCAATTCAATGTAAAAATGCAGATTTTCAGTTCGCCTTTTTTAATGTTTTTGGAGTGGCTCCTGGCAATACCGGTCATCTTCCATGCCTTGAATGGCGGTCGCTTGATCCTCTACGAAAGCTTTGGCAATCGTGAAGACGATGCCGTCATTAAATGGCTACTCTGCCTCTCGATTGTCTACGTAATTTTTCTGGGCTTTTTGATGGTTGCGGGAAACCAAAATGTATCCGCATTGTTTTTCTGGCTGGCTATGCTCACGGCGGCCCTGAGTCTGGTTTATCTAGTTGCTCATAAAATTCGGCATGCGGCAATTTCATGGTTCTGGAAACTGCAGCGTATCAGCGGTGTCTTTTTACTGATCATGATTCCGGCCCACCTGATCTTCATGCATTTAAATCCATCGGTCGGCCATGATGCCGGCGTCGTGATTGCCAGAATGCAAAGCAGCTTCATTAAAGTAGTGGATGTGACCTTGGTATTGGCGGTGCTGTTTCACGGAGGCTACGGGCTTTTGTCCATCACCAAAGATTATCTGAATTCCCGATTGCTGCAACGGATATGCGCTGTAGTCATTTGCGGGGTCCTGGCTGTACTTGGCTGGATCGGGGTGCGGTTGGTGGTGGTTCTGTAGACAGGCGCCGAGCGACATCAGATAGAAGCTTTATTGTCGGTGTTTCCGCGCATATAGATATCTCCTGACACCTAATATACCATGACAAAAGAACTTAAAATTCATTCAACCATACACTGCGACCTGCTGGTGATCGGCACGGGCGGCGCCGGATTCCGCGCCGCAGTCGAAGTACTCGAGAACCGTCCTGAAACTCGGGTCCTGGCAGTCACCAAAGGTGCGCATCCCCAGAAGTCTCATACTTCGACCGCCCAGGGAGGGTTGGCCGCGGTTGATCCCAGGGATCCGGTGGACCGCCCTGTTTTTCACATGTTTGATACCTGGAAGGGCTCCGACTGCACCGCTGACCAGAATGTGATCAAAAAAATCAGCGAGGCCTCCTGGGAGGAAATCATCTGGCTGGAAAACCGGGGAATGCATTTTTCGCGCAATCCGGACGGCAAACTGAGCAAGCGAACGTTTGGCGGGCATACGGTCGAATTCGGCAAAGCCTCCGCCTATCGCGCCGTTTTCGAGTCGGATCGAACCGGCAAAGGCATCATGGATACGGCCTGGGGCGAAGCCATCAAACGCGACATATCGTTTTTGAGCAAAACCCTGGCCACCGAACTGATCGTCAAAGACGACCGTTGTCTGGGCGCGGTCGTTTTTCTGGAAAATCAGGGTCGTTTCGCGCGCGTCCTCGCCAAAGCCACCATAATTGCCACCGGCGGCAGCGGTCAGATTTTCAAGGTCACCACCAATTGCCGCCAGAATACGGGCGACGGTCCGGCAATCGCCCTGCAGGCCGGCCTTCCCGTGATGGACCCCGAAGCGGTGCAGTTTCACCCCACCGGGATTGTGGGCCCCGGTATTCTGGCCAGCGAAACCCTGCGCTCGGTGGGCGGCATCTTGCGGAACAAAGATCTCGAACCCTTCATGGAGCGCTATGCTCCCAAAATGAAAGAACTGGCGCCGCGCGATCTGGTGGCCCGGGCCATCGAATCGGAAATTCGCCGGGGGCGGGGAATTATAAATCCCGATCATAATATCCCCCACGTCTGGATAGACCTGACCCACTTGCCGCAATCGGTACATACTAAACAGATCCCGGAAGTTACGGGGTTTTTCAAAAAATATGTCAACCTTGATCCACAATCCCAGCTGTGCCCGGTCAGGCCCAGCAACCACTATCATATGGGAGGAATTCCCACCGATGAGTTCGGCCAAGTCCAGACAGTTTCCGGGCAAACCATCGCGGGTTTATATGCCGTCGGTGAGTGCGCGGCCGCCAGTTTTCACGGCTTCAACCGTTTGGGCACCAATTCGATACTGGAACTGATCACCATGGGCAAATTTGTCGGCCGGCAAGCGATGGCATTTTTAAAGGAGGCCGGCAACGAAACACTCGAGGATAGCTCCGGCGTTGTTTCATTAGAACGGTTTGCGGGGTATTTGGAGGCCACGGACAGAGACAACATCGGAAAAATCCGAAACCGCCTGCGGACCTTGATGACTGAAAAAGTGGGCGTTTTTAGAACTGAAGAAGAGTTGCAGTCGGCGGCCGATGAAATCATGGGGCTCAAAGAACGCGCCTCCAAATCAGCACTGGCCAGCAAAAGTCTAACCATGAATCAGGAACTCGTGCAGCGCTGGGAGTTGGACAATTTGCTGGAGCTGGCCTTGATCATAACCGAATCGGCTCGGCAAAGAAAAGAATCGAGAGGCGCCCACTATCGCGATGACTACCCGGATCGCAAGGATGAATTCAATTACCATACCCTGGCCTCGATGCAGGAGTTTGGCAATATTGAATTTGGGCGAAGAAACGTTGATATGAGTATTTATGAGACCGGCGGTGAACATTCCGAGCATTTTGGTATGATCGAGAGAAAGTATTAGTATGATATTTATCATAAAAAAAGCTTGGCTGGAAGATTCAGTTGGTAGGTTGGGTAGAGGAACGAAACCCAACAAAGCCCTTCGGGATCTCAACCCAACCGACTATTGAAGCCATAATTCAGCTTAACTGAGACAGCCTTATTTTGTTAGATAGGCTCGAATCGCATTGTACACGACAATATTGGTCTGTGATTAAAAAAACCTTGAACGTTGAACCTTTGAACCCTTGCTTTTGGTTTCCAAGGACGAAACTGTAATATTCATATGCATGTATTATCAATCCAGGATTGCTTTGGGGAGATTGAATTAATTGGCAGCAACATATGATATCACGCTTAAAATCAGGCGATACGATCCGGATACGAAAAGGAGTTGGATACAGGCTTACCAGATCGAGGCCGGACGCATTCTTCGATTTGTGGATCTCTTCCGCAAGATAAACGAAGAGCTGGATCCCACCCTGAGTTGGGCTTCCTCCTGTGAACACGGCCAGTGCGGCAGCTGTTCGGTGGTCATCAACGGCAAACCCCTGCTGGCCTGTGAACTCGTGGTTGAAAATGCCGTCGCCTATTTCGGTACCAAGACCTTTTTGATTGAGCCCTTGGACGTTGCGCCGGTTGTGCGGGATCTGGTAATCGATTTGGAGAAAGCCTATGAAAGCATCGCTCAGGTCAAACCCTATATCATCGATCCGGAGCCGCCCCCGGCAGAGGGCCATGAATATGCCATAGATCCGAAAACGCTGGATCACTATGTCAACGCGACGCGATGCATCAATTGTTTTTGCTGTGTGTCGGCCTGCATTGCCGGACGTAAAAATTTTCTGGGGCCCAATGCCATGCTGGCAACGATCGTCCGCATGATGGACCCGCGGGAAAAAGCAAAGAAGGCACGTGTAAAAACATTATATAGTGACCAAGGGCTTAATCGGTGCCACTCCTCCCGGGCATGTTCATTTGTCTGCCCCAAGGAAATCGATGTGGCCCATTTTATGGCTTTAGCCAAAGCCGGAGACTTTACTCCGGATTGATAAGGAATTGTCAATGAACAAATATAGCGACAAAATCAAGGCCATGGATTTCAGACCCCAGGTTCTGGGAGAGCAGGTCTCACAAATATTGATCGATGCCATTCTGGAGGGTTCCCTCAAACAGGGCGATCAACTGATCGAGGCCGACCTGCAGAAGCATTTCAAGGTCAGCCGTTCGCCCCTGCGCGAAGCGTTTCGGGACCTGGAAAAAAAAGGACTGGTGGAAATCATCCCCCGCCGGGGTGCCTTTGTCAGGACGGTGACCACCAAAGATATAAAGGAAAATTTTCCCGTCCGGGCAACCCTGGAGGGCCTGGCGGCCCGGGAAGCCTGCGCCAAATTGACCCCGGCCGACCTCAAACAGATCCAAAAAGCGTTCGCGGGCATGCAGCAGGCGGTTGCCAAAAATCAACTCACTCGCTATCACAGACACCACCAGGTATTTCATGACACCTTTATCAAGGCATCGCAGAACGATCTGCTGATCGACCTCCTGCAAACCCTGAGGATGCACCGTCTGTGGTATTTTGTATCATTTCAATACCACAAGCAGGATTTCAAGAAGGCGTTGGCCGTGCACAAAAAAATATTAAAGCTTTTTGAACGCAAAAACACCGATGTAAATGAACTGGAAAAACTGGTTCGATCGCACATTGATGTGGCCTTGGGCTTTTTTTTAGATTACATCAGAAACACGCAAAAGATTCATTGAAATTATATCTTTGCGCATTCCAATAGAAGCCGCCAATTAATTGGAGCGAACTAACAGGAGATTGCTTAAAGCCATATGAACGCGGAAATCAGACAAATTGCAACATCAGAAATTACAAACACAGTCAAAAGGTTGTGTATCGAATCCAACACGATTCTCAGCGATGATATGCTGAAGGCTATCCGGCAAGCAAAAAACATGGAGGAATCGCCGGTTGCAAAAGACATCTTCAATCAGTTTCTGAAAAATGCCGAGATCGCCTGCGCCGAGGGGATACCGTTGTGCCAGGATACCGGCCTGGCGGTGGTTTTTGTTGAGCTAGGCCAGGATATTCACCTGGTGGGCGGCAGTTTGGAAGACGCCATCAATGAAGGTGTTCGCCTGGGCTATCAGGAAGGTTATCTCAGAAAATCCTCCCTGGATCCGATCAAGCGGGAAAATTTCGGCGACAACACTCCGGCCATCACCCATATCGAAATCGTGCCGGGCGACAAGCTCAAACTGGCAGTGGCAACCAAAGGATTTGGCGCCGAGAATATGAGCCGGGTCGTTTTGTTTCCGCCGTCGGCCGGACTGGACGGCGTCAAAAAATTTGTAGTCGAACGGGTTGAAAAAGCGGGGGCCAATGCCTGCCCGCCGGTAATCGTCGGCCTCGGGTTGGGCGGCAATCTGGAAAAGGCCGCGATCATAGCCAAAAAATCATTGCTGCGGCCCATCGGCCATAGGCATCCGGACCCCCAGATCGCGCAAATGGAAGAAGAGTTGCTGGAAAAAATAAACCGTCTCGGGATCGGACCCCAGGGCCTGGGCGGCAAAATCACGGCCCTGGATGTTCATATTGAAACATATCCAACCCACATCGGGAGTTTGCCGGTGGCCGTCAACCTGCAGTGCCACTGCCACCGGCACAAGGAGGAGATCCTTTAGTATTAAATGGTTACAGTTATTTGTTTTTCAGGATTTTGCACTGACAGACTGAGATAACATAATAACCGAATGCCTAAAATGATCTAAATTGACAAAAATGACTAAAATTAAGGAAACGCTGCGCTCTATCATTCTTATAAAATCGATAGAATACCGAAATTTTAGATCATTTTAGTTCATTTGAAATTTTAGATCATTTTCTCAGCATTTAACAGGACCGGCTGAATTTTATCGAAGCATGACTTTATTTATAGCGTGAGAAGTAACAAATTCTGCCAAGGAGATTACCGTTGAAAAAGGTGATTCACCTGTCGACGCCGCTGACGAACGAAGTGCTGCAAACCCTTGAAATCGGAGATCGGGTGTTGATCAGCGGCCTCATCTATTCGGCCCGGGATGCCGCTCACCAAAGGCTGGTCGATTTGCTGGAACAGGGAGAGCAACTGCCAATCGATTTGCAGGGGCAAATCATTTACTATGTGGGGCCGACACCCCCCAAACCCGGCATGGTGATTGGCGCGGCCGGGCCGACCACCAGCTATCGCATGGATCCCTACGCCCCGGTGCTCATTCGCAACGGCCTCAAAGGTATGATCGGCAAAGGCCCCAGAGGGCCCGCCGTCATCGAAGCCATTAAAAAATACCTAGCGGTGTATTTGGCGGCAACCGGCGGGATCGGGGCCCTGATTTCGAAAACCATTAAAAAAAGCCAGGTGGTTGCCTATGAAGAATTGGGAACCGAAGCTATTCGCAAACTGGTGGTCGAGAATTTTCCAGCCGTCGTCGTTAACGACGTCAACGGCAACGACTTCTACCGGGAAGGTCGCAAAAAGTACCAGGTGATGGAGTAATTTGTTCTTTGTTAGCCGTTATTGGAAGCGGCTGAGAGTCTGATTTTAAACCCTCTTATGAAACTACGAAAGATTCAAGTTCATTCAGATAGAAGTTAATGGTTTGTGGGAGTGGCCTCCGGCCACGATTACCCGGGTAATCGCGGTTGAAAACCGCCCCCACGATCCATGAACGCACGATTTACGGATGAAGTTTCTTTTATTGATCAGACCGGCTGCCCTTTAGCCGGCCTGCGACGAGCTCAGCCGAATCGAGGCCACCGCTCGTGTGAAACTACATTATAAAAGCTGGAGTTGATCGCATTTCAGGCTACGTTGCAATTGTAGGTTGGGTTGAGCCAATTCCGGGCTTTGTTGGGTTTCGTTGCACTCTACCCAACCTACATTTTTCCGGCATCATCATGAAATGCGAAACCCAACAACGGTCGATTTCGGAATCGATCCACAACAGTTTCTTTTCTGATCAGACCGGCTGGCCTTTAGTCGGAGGCGACCGCTTGTGTGAAACTACATTGAAATGAGGAATGTCGATTGACGAATGATGGAATCGCTTCATGCTTCGCCTTCGGCTACGACCCGACAGGTCGCTCAGTCTTAATTAATATAGACAGAATACCTTAAATCCAAAATCCGCATTCCAAAATCTAAAATTTGCTTTTTGAAGTTTTTTTTCGTTGATCAGACCGGCAGACCCTTAGCCGGAAGCCGCCGCTCTTATCTAAACTGACGCTAACCGATGGCCACCCGGGACCAAACCGAAACGTCGATATCATAGGTTCTGACCTCAGGCATGTTGGCCAGAATATCCGGCAGCCGCTCCTTATCCGCCTCCGAGGAAGCAATTCCGGAAATGTTGACGGACTCGGCGTCTTCAGCCGTGATGTGCAACGTCGATAAATCAATATGGTTTTCGACGATGGCGGTCCTTACTTTTTTCTCCAACACCAGCCTTTCCATGGCCTGGTAGGCGTCAAGGCTGCATTCACCCAGATCTTCGATGGCAGTTGAATCAATGATAATTTGGGCGGCGCCTTTGGGGCCTATTTTTTCCATATTGATAACCAGATCGTACGCGTCCGGGTTATCCACATCGATGTTAAAAGCGTACTGCAGAAAGCTTTTTTGCTGTTCGTCTGCATTTCTGACGAGCGTCCGGGCGGTAGCCCGATCCAGATGCTGGCGATCCATTATCCACTGCACCCGGGTAGATGGCTTTGACTGTATTTTCACGTGGAAGGCGCAGCCAAAGTCCTGCAGCAGGAATTGGCTGCCGTGGCCGACGATTACCCCCTCGCTTTTTTCCGCAATTCTGTGAATAACCGTCTCCATTGCATCCAGATACGCTGAAGATTTTCGGCTCAGGATCTGGTTCAAAATACCAGGGGGCTTTTCAGCCAGATTGATCAGATCAGGGTTTGATATACCGATTTCACGGGCCATGTTTGCCAGACGGGCATCGTCGTAAAGTTCCAGATTCAAACCGGCGGCGGCCAGTTTTCCAATTGCCGGACCATCGCATCCGAAACGGTATGTAATCGTGATTAAAGGCATTCGCTTATCCTCCCCCTGAATTTTTAATACTGGGACCTCGGGTGAATAGTTTATCTGTCATAATCAAAACAAAAAACCCCACTTCTTTGATTTGAAGAATGGGCTTTTTAAATGCCATGGCAACCGCTGTATCAAGGTTGGCAATATGCAGTTAACAACGGCAAAATAACATAGCATCATCGTGCTGTCAAATTATGCCTTGTTGACATCATAAGAAAGCGGGCCTAATTTACGAATTGATTAGTGAATTTATGCGATTTGGATATGGTCCTTATGAAGCGCTGCTTCTTCCAGCTTCTTCTGTTTGCGGCTCTGATTGCCGCACCGCTCCCCTTTGGCACAAAGATTGCCACGGCCAATCCACCCACACCGTTGTCCCGGGCGATCGAGCACTATCGGACCGGTCTCTATTCCGAGGCGTTGATCCTCTTTCAGCAGACCGAAGGGGCCGATCGGATTGCAGGCGTCATCGGCGCCAGCCGCACCTGGGTCATGACCGGCCAATATGCCGCGGCGGAAGCAATTTGTCGCAGGGCTCTGGGGGAAAAATTCGACGAGCCGCGCATATCCAGTCAATTGGCGCAGATCCTCGCCATGACGGGTCGCTCCGATGAGGCCATTGAGGTTCTGGAACCGGTGGTGAATCAATCGGACGCCTTTCCCGGCCTTTGGGTCCAATACGGCAAGCTGCTTCAAATGCGGGGTCGCCGGGACGAGGCGGTATCCATGTTCCAGCGGGCTGTCTCGTTATACGATACCGGGCAGGTTTTCGCATCGGAAGATCTTGCCTTGACCGCGGTGGCAAGCCGGGCGCTCGGACGATTTCATGATGCCAACCGGTTCTTCCGGGAAGCCCTTCGAGCCAATCCGAACAACATTGATGCCGAGGTCTTGTGGGGGGATTTGTTTCGCGCAAAATACAATGACGCCGAGGCCCGCAATTCATACATCGCCGCACTCGAAAGCAATCCCCAACACGTTGCGGCACTCGTTGGGCTGGCCAGGACCTCCTACGGCAGCGCCGCCCAGAAGTTGTTGGAAGACGCCTTGGAGATCAACGGGTCTTCCGAGCCCGCCCTGGGGGCACTGGCAGAGATCGCCATCGAAGATGGCCGCTTTGACCAGGCTCAAACATATCTCGCTAAAATTCTTGAGATCAACCGGGAATCCCTCAACGCCCGGATCCTGCTCGGGGCAATCGCTTACCTCGAAGATGATCTCGGGAAATTCGCCGAGTACCAGCAGTCAGTAGCCCGGTTTAGTCCCGGAAATGCCAGGTTCTATGCCCGCATCGCGGAAGTCTGTGGACGTAAGTACCGCTTTGACGATGCCGTCAAGTTGTCGCGTAAAGCTCTGGAAACGGATCCTCAGGACGTACATGCCGCCACCCTGCTGGGTATGAACCTTTTGCGCATGGGCCGTGAAGTTGAAGGTCGCCTGCAGCTCGAGCAGGCTTTTGAGAAAGACCCCTTCAACTTCTGGACGATGAATATGCTCGAAGTCCTTGATACGCTGACCGGATTCGAAACACGCCGGACGGATCATTTCATCATCCGGATGCATCCCTCGGAAGCCGCCGTTATCGGTCCATATCTGGAATCCCTGCTCGAAGAGAGCTGGAGAACCCTAACGGCAAAGTATGGGTTTGAACCACAGGCTCCCATCCTTATCGAAGTATTCCCGAACCACGAAGATTTTTCCGTGCGCACGGCCGGGTTGCCGGATATCGGTCCGTTGGTAGGGGTTTGCTTTGGTGCGGTGATCACCCTCGATTCGCCCAGAGCCCTGAAGCCGCCGCGCTCCATGAACTGGCAGGAAATTGTCTGGCATGAATTCGCTCACGTTATCACCCTGCAGATGGCCAACAATCGCATACCACGGTGGCTGTCCGAAGGCATTTCCGTCTGGGAGGAAAAAAACGGTCGGCCCGAGTGGGGCCGCCGACAGAACCTGGCACTGGTGAAGGCGGTTCAGCAAGGCCGGATATTGCCGGTCAGCAAGCTCAACGAAGGCTTTTCCAAAGCCGAGGCTCCCACAGATCTGAGTTTTGCTTATTATCAGTCTTATCTGGTGGTCGAGTATATTGTTGAACGTTACGGGTTTCAGTCCCTGAAGCAGCTGGTCTACCAGTACCGAAAACCAAAACGGCCGGAAGACATGTTTAGGAGTGCGTTCCAGGTTTCTCTGGCAACTTTTGAAGACGGATTCGAAGCCTGGCTCTCGGACCGGGTCCGGCGAATCAATATCTATGTTCATCCGGAGACGATTCATGCAACGCCATCACCGCGTGAAACCCGGAACCCGGATCTTGCCGAGCCGTCATTGCGGGAATCGTCGGTTCCGGAAGATCCCTTGAAGTCTTTGCGCAGCCATGTTGCGGTCCATCCCCGTGATTTTGAAGCGCAATTTCAATTGGGGCTGATTTTGTCTCAAAACGGGCACGCCGACGACGCCATCCGGCATTTGAAAAAAGCGCGGGATCTGCTGCCCGAATACGCGGGGGATCCAAACCCCCGTCAAATTCTGGCGGATTTGTACCGGGAGCGAGGTGATGAGAGCGCCATGCTGCAGGAATTGGAGGCCTTGGCCCGATATCAACAACACGCCTTCGAGACCTGTTATATACTTGCCAAGGCCTATCTCCAACGCGGAAACGACTCCAAAGCGATTTACTACCTGGAACGGGCCATTGCGGTGGATCCTTACCAGCCGGATGTACATCGCCTTCTGGCCGCTGCCGCCTATCGGGCCGCGGACTTTGAAAAGGCCATCCGGGAATATCAGGTTCTGACGGCCCTGGACGTGACAGATCCTGTTCAAGCGTATACCGATCTGGCCCAAGCCCTTTTGGCCGGTGGAAGGTCAACGGAGGCCAAAAGCGCTGCCCTGCTCGCTCTTGAAATAGCACCGACATTCAAACCGGCGCAGACTATCTTGCTTGAATCGTTGCCGCCAGGGAAGGACGAGTGACGAATGTCGATTGACGAATGATGGAATCGCTTCGCTCAGTCGTTTTAAAATGGACCGTTCGACAACAGACTCACGACAGGCAGAATACCTTATTCGATGTTCGATGTTGGACGTTCAATGTTCGATGTTCATTAGTTTCTTTTCTTTGATCAGACCGGCTGCCGTTTAGCCGGCCTGCGACGAGCTCAGCCGAATCGAGGCCGCGCTATTATGAAAATAGCTCATTTTATTAGCATGTTTTTTATAATGCTGTCGGTAGGCATTGGCGGTGCCCGGGCGGATTCCAGGCCTTCGGAGACCGGACAACCGCCGACAGATGATCCTGCAGTCGAGCACGAGTTTGTTTTTGTCCGGGCAATGTACACAAATTACCCCGGCCATGATGGATCCGGTCACGGTCACGGCTATAGCGGCACCTGGCGCCAATGGTGGGAGACGGATTTTAGCGACGCCGATCGCAACCTTTTGCGAGGCCTGCAGCGATATACGACGATGGATGCATCCAGCGAGGGATTCAAGGCGATGCCACTGACGGACCCGACGCTTTTCGAATATCCCTTTTTGTACATCAATATGAAACGCATTCCCCTTTACTCCGGCAATGGTCCCGATTTTAAACCGCAGGAAGCAGCTGTTTTGCGGGAATACATGATGCGGGGCGGATTTGTGATGCTCGACGATTTCTGGGGACCCGAGCATTGGCAGGATTTTTTGGTCGAGCTTGCCAAGATTTTTCCGGATCGCCAGCCCGAAAAATTACCGATCGATCATCCGATATTTCACAGTTTTTTCGACATCAGCGAGATCAAGCAGGTGCCGGGTCGAGGAGTGACCTGGGGACTCGGCATGGGTTTTGTTCTGGATAATGCCGACTACCCGACCGCGGTGCACGGCGTTTTCGATGACCATGGTCGATTGATGATGACGGTGAATTTCAACACCGATCTCGGCGACGGCTGGGAGCACACGTTTGATGAATTCTACCCGACGCGCTACTGCAACGCAGCCTACAAAATCGGCATCAACACAATCATTTACGCGTTGAGTCATTAAGGCACCGGCGGATTTGCAGCGGATTTCAGGTGTCCCCGCTTTCGCTTCGCTTCAGACGGGATCGTAGACAGGTGTCAGAAAATAAAGCTCAAAGCTCAAGGGTTAAAGCTGAAAGGTATAAGGTTTAGGGTATAGGGTATAGGGTATAGGGTATAGGGTAGAGGGTAGAGGGTAGAGGGTAGAGGGTAGAGGGTAGAGGGTAGAGGGTGTAGGGTATAGGGTAGAGAGTAGAGGGTATAAGGTGGAAAATAGAGAATCAGCATTGGGCGTGCGGCAGAAGGAAATGGGTGTAGGGTTTAAGGTATAAAATGATAGAATTCCACAAATCTTCAATCTTCAATCTTCAATCTTCAATTTCGGCAAAAAGATTGAACGTATTCATCTCTACCTTAATAGCTTGCATCCTTGCAGCCATAATCTGCATCTCTCCAGCAAACGTCTCGGCGCAGGAGCCGGATTCCGACCTGCCCGACGTTGCGGGGGATGCCTTTACCTTTGTCCGCATCAAATATGACAATGCCGGCGGCGGCCTGGATGATGACTGGGGCTGGGGCCAGTGGGGCACCTGGAGCATCGATTATCCAGACGCCGATTTCAATTTCCTGCGCGGGGTGACGAGGCTGACGAATGTCCATATCAACCGCAACCCGGCGGTACTGCGGCTGGATGACGAGCGCATTTTTGAATACCCCTTTCTGTACATGCTGGAACTGGGACGCAACGGAGGTCCCAAATTCACGGACAAGGAGACCGGCAACCTGCGCGAGTACCTCTTGCGGGGCGGGTTCCTATTAATCGATGATTTCTGGGGAACTTCGGAATGGGATACGTTTTACCGGGCATTTGCCAGAGTGTTTCCCGATCGACCGGTGATCGAGTTGGATAAGGATCATCAGATTTTTCATTGTTTCTATGACATTGACGGCCCCCAGATGATTCCGGCCGTCTGGAATATTCAAAACCATGCCGAGCAGGATGTCAGTCAGGCTCAAAATCGGGCTGTCTTGGATGATGACGGACGAATCATGGTGCTGATCAACTGGAATTCGGATATGGGCGATGGCTGGGAACACACCTACCACCCGGCATACCCGACAAAGTACGCCAACCTGGCTTATCAACTCGGCATCAACTACTTGATTTACGCCATGACACATTGATGCAGGCACGTATTGGAGTCGGACTCCAATTGAGCTGGAATCGCACCACTGGGCGTTAATTGGTATTCGTTATTTGTTAATAGTTAAAAGATTTGGCTTGGAATCTGATTTTATAATTCTACCGTTAGTGACACTTAAAATCAGATCTCGTTCCTTCTAAACTTATAGCCAATAACTAATAACCAATAACCAATAACCAATAACCAATAACGAATAACTAATAACCAATAACGAATAACTAATAACCAATAACGAATAACTAATAACCAATAACGAATAACTAATAACCAATAACGAATAACTAATAACGAATAATTAATAACTATCAATTCTACCTCAATTGAGGTCTTGATGTTGCATAAATCCAACCTGGGAGCACTCCCATAAAAATTGAGCAGGTGTTCACATGACGACCAAAACAGCCGAATCGATTGACCTAAGCGATCCGCAATTCGATGAAAAAAAGGCCGATAAACCGGACGAACTCGATGTCGTCGTCCGGTTAAAGGAAGGACGGGAAGGGGTCCTGCAAGAGCTAAAAAAGGTGATTGTGGGGCAGGACCATGTCATCGAAGAAGTGCTCATCGCGCTGTTTGCCGGCGGACACTGTCTGATTACGGGGGTCCCCGGCCTGGCCAAAACCCTTCTGATCAAGACCGTGGCGGATATTCTGCAATTGAAATTCAAACGGATTCAATTCACCCCCGACCTCATGCCGGCCGATGTGGTCGGCACGGACGTCGTACAGCGGGATCTATCGACCGGGCGGCGAAAACTGAAATTCGTCAAGGGTCCCATCTTTGCCAACATTCTGCTAGCCGATGAAATCAATCGAACCCCGCCCAAGACCCAGGCGGCGCTGCTGGAGGCCATGGAGGAACAGCAGGTGACGACCGGTGGGGTTACTTACCAGCTCGATCGGCCGTTTTTCGTCCTGGCGACTCAAAATCCGATCGAGCTCGAAGGAACCTATCCGCTGCCGGAAGCCCAGTTGGATCGATTCATGTTCAAGATATTGATCGATTACCTGCCCGAAGAGCAGGAAGTGGACGTCGTCAACAACACCACCCGCATCATCGACGATGCGGTGGAGAATGTACTGACCGGACAGGACATCATCGATTTTCAGCGCATTGCCCGTCAGGTGCCGGCGGCCGAAACAGTCACCCGCTATGCCGTGACGCTGGTGCGGGCGAGCCGGCCGAGCAGCGGCAATGCTCCGGATTTTATCAAGGACTGGGTGAGCTGGGGCGCCGGACTGCGGGCTTCGCAGAACCTGATTCTTGGCGGTAAAGTGCGGGCCCTGCTCCATGGCCGGTACCATGTAACTTATGGCGATATTCGGGCGCTGGCCCGCCCGGTGCTGCGTCATCGAATCCTGTTGAATTTTCATGCGGAGGCTGAACGGATTACGACCGCCCAGGTGATCGACCGGCTGCTGGAGGCGATCCCGGAACCGGCTTCCGGATTATCGTAATATATGGTTGGCCTGATTTAATGAGCGGAAATTGAATTAAGAACTGCCTTGGGTTGTGGAGTGAGTTGATGGAGTGTTGGAGTACTCCATCACTCCAATACTCCAGTAAATTTGAATCAGCTGAGCCCTGTCAGATAGGACACGTGCCAGCGGAACAAGTAGTTAAATTTGAAACAGGCGACGATGCAGGAAATCAGTTTTCTCGATCCCAAAGTCCTGGCGGGCATATCCAATCTCGAACTGCGGGCCAAGACCGCAGTGGAAGGCTTTGTGGCGGGACTTCATAAAAGCCCGCACCGCGGCTTCAGCGTGGAGTTTACCGACTACCGGCACTATCACCGGGGGGATGACATCCGGCACGTGGATTGGAAAATTTATGCCCGGACCGGCGAGTATTTTATCAAGCAGTATCAGGATGAGACCAATGTTCGCTGCCATATCCTGCTGGATTGCAGTGCATCCATGGGGTATGGATCGGATACCATGACAAAATTGGAGTATGCGCGCACCCTGGCCTCGGCCCTGTCCTATTTCATGTTCGGCCAAAAGGATGCCGTCGGTCTGACCGCTTTTGACGACAAAATCCGGCAATATCTTCCTGCCAGATACCGGCGCGGACACCTGATGCAGATCCTGCGGGCGCTGGCCCATGTGAAGCCGGGAGCCGGGACGCATCTCGCCCGTCCGATTTCCGACCTGGCTTTTAACCTGAACCGCAAAAGCCTGGCAATTGTCATCAGCGATCTGCTCGACGATGAGGCGTCTGTTGTGAAGGGGCTGCAGCATCTGCGCTTCAAGGGCAATGATGTGATCGTGTTCCATGTCATGGACAATGCCGAGCTGACTTTTCCCTTCGAGCGCATTTCGGAATTTGAAGATCCGGAAAGTCATGACACGGTAGCCGTGGCACCGCAAGCGATGAGAGAATCCTACCTTGCCGAACTGGAGAAGTTTTGCGACTTTTACCGGCAAAAATGCCGTGCCAGCGGGATCGACTACTGCCTGCTGAATACCGCCGAGCCCCTGGAAATGGCCCTGTCGTCCTATTTGTCGAAGCGGGCGAAGAGCTACTAGGTCAGACAGCTAGGGTAATTTTCAGGACGACATGTTTTCGGTAATTGAAGTATGCTCTATCAACTGAAGATTGAAGATTGAAGATTGAAGATTTATGGATTTCAATCGATTTAATTAAAGGTGATGATTATTTACCGACGGATATATTGGCGGTGCTGGGATTTTGATACCGGATCTCGCTGTTTTTAAGAAGACAGTGTCCGGATTCAGCGCCGCCGTCTGCCGGGGGACCAGCTGGTCAAATCAAAAATAAACGGTGTATACGGCAATGAAATAGAAATAGATCCGCCGCAGGCGGTCCAAAAATCTTCAGTCTTCAATCTTCAATTTTATCTCCGGTGCGTCCGGTTAATGTTATAAACCGGTTAATGCTATAAAAAGGAAATACCGTGTCATTCCTTTCCCCATGGTTTCTCCTGGGCCTGTTGGGTGTGGCCATTCCCGTGGCCATCCATCTGGGCCGCAGGCAGAAGGCCGAAAAAGTGGTCTTCAGCACCGTTCGGTTTCTGAAAAAAACACCACAGAAGATAATCCGGTTTCAGCAGATCCAGCAATGGCTGCTATTGCTGCTGCGAGCCGCCGTCATTGCTCTGCTGGCGATTGCCTTTGCACGGCCTTTCTATGTGCAAATTGTCGCAGCCGGATCCGGGATGACGCCCCGCTCCCTGGTAATCGTGCTGGATACGTCCATGAGCATGCAATATGATGATGCCTTCGGCCGGGCCAAAAAAGCGGCTCTCGAGGTCCTGGGATCACTTCGGACGGGTGATGAAGCGGCCCTGGTTCCATTTTCGAACGGCACCGGCCAGGTGACGGAACTGACAATGGATCTGGCCCGGGTTGCGGCAAGTGTGCGAAATCTTGAATCGGCGGGATTTAAATCCACCCAGTACCTTCCGGCATTGCGATTGGCAGATCAGATGCTGCGCTCAGCGCGCCATCCGCGCAAGACGGTTTATCTGATTTCCGATTTCCAGCGACAGGCCGTCGATGATTTCAACAATCGTTGGCGCTTGAGTCCCGACGTCGCGTATGAGGGTATTTCGATCGGCGCGGGGGAGACCACCAATTTAGCTGTGACGGAGGTTAAATCGCCGGCACGCCTCGTGCCGGATCAGCAGGAGCATGTCATCATCGGAAGGGTACGGAGCCTGGGGAGCCGAACGCCGCCCGCAGCTCGAATTTCGTTGTGGATCGATGATAAAAACGTCGCGACCCAAAAAGTGGACCTGTCCGACCGGTCCGAGGCCGTGGTGACGTTTCGCACCCAATTCGACATGCGCAAAACCCATCGCGGCGCGCTGACGGTGGAAGACGAGCACTTTACCCCCGACAATACCTTTTACTTTACGGTCCGTGCAGGGCGGCCCCTGGCGGTTCTGGGTATCGCCCATCCGGCATCGGCGGGTAAGCTTGCCGATGCCTCCCGCTGGTTGAGATCCGCTCTAAACACCGGCGCCGGATCACTGTTTCGCCTTGACATGGTCCGGCCCGGGGAGTTCACCGGCGATGGGCTGCAGCAATATGATGTCGTCGCCCTTCTCAATATCGGGGAACTGACGTTATCCCAGGCAGAGCGCATCGCGGCCTATATGGAACGGGGCGGCGGCCTGCTGATAGCGCCGGGCAGCCGGGTGACGGCCCAATCCTTCAACCAACTTTGGCGGGATTTGACACCCGCCCTTCTTGAACAGGAGCATGTCGCTGCCGACGGGGAATTTCTAACCATTGCGGGAATCAACCGGCGGCATCCCATCGTCAAACTGGTAGGGCTGAGCGAAAACGGTGATTTCGGCGCCGTTCGCTTTCGCGGGCACTGGAAAACGCAACCGGCCAAAAGCAGTGATATCATCCTAGGGTTCGACAACGGGGCGGCCGCTCTGCTGGAGAAAGAGATCGGTCGGGGCCGCGCGCTGCTGTTTACCTTTCCTTTGGATACGAGCTGGAATAATCTGCCGCGACGGGGTTTGTTTGTGCCGCTGGTGCATGAAGCGCTTCGCTACCTTGCCTCTCGCGAACCGATGAAGTCGTCCTACGCGGTCGGCGAACCGGTACGCCTGCATCTGCCGGCGGGCAACGCCGTGCGGGTGACCGGTCCCACCGGGGACGAGACGATCCTGACCTCGGCCATCGAAAATGCCGTTTACTATCGGGCAGCGGACCGGCCCGGCTACTACACGGTGGCCGGGGGTCAAACGCAGGAAGTGCTGGCCGTGAATGTCGCGCCCGCAGAATCGGACTTTGATTTCGTCGCGGCCGATCAGATCGGTTCGGTCCTGATCCCTGCGACTGGACCGGAGCCGGTCGAACCGCATGCGCCGGCAGCATCCATCGCCGCCCAGACCGAAAAAACACAGCGCTTATGGTGGTGGCTGCTGCTGGCGGTGATTTTTTTGGGCCTGGGCGAAACGCTGCTGGCCAATCGAACGTATAGATAAGAGATGTGTTTGGTGTTTCGTGTTTGGTATTTGGTAAAACCCTTCGCACGTCATATTAAGATGTTATACCACTAAACACGAAACACGAAATACTAAACACCAAATACTAAACTCTCTCGTAAAAAAGTCGTTTTCCAACTTTTTACGAGACTGTCAGTATCGGAGTATAGAAAATGTCTTTCACGTCAATCGACGAGCTGCGAGATATTGTTGGCAGGATTCAACGCCGCCGGGCGCGTCTGTTGAACTTGCGGGAGATCTGTTTGGTGTGGGTCGGCCTGGCCGCCGTGTTTGCCGCACTCGCCGTTCTGGAGATGAAGTTTCAACTGCCGCCTTCCGGCCGAGTCGGCTTGACGGGTGTCTTGGCGGCGGCTGCCGGACTTTTCGTGTGGCGCTTCTATCACATTCGCCGGCACATGAAAAGTGACGGCCGGCGTATCGCCCAATTCGTGGACGAACAGAACCCGCAGCTTGAACAACACCTCATGACCTCCCTGGAATTCGAGGGAAAAAAGCCGACCGGCGATGCCGCGGCCCTGGTGGAGCGGCTGTGGCAGGACACCCTGGTGCGGCTGAGAGGCGTTGATCCGGCACGGCTATCCTCCATCCGCGGCGCCTGGCCCGCTGCTGGTGCCGCCCTGGTGGTGGTTTGCGGATTGATTCTGGCCGGGTGGTCTTCCAGCGAATTCTCGCTGGCCGGCAGACGGATCATGATGCCCTGGATATCATCGGTTGAAACCGGAGCCTTGCCGTTCGGATTGCGCGTGACACCGGGCAACATTGAAATTCAGCGCGGCAGCGATGTGTTGCTTGTCGCGCAGACCGCCAATGTCGTCCCCGAACATGCGGCGCTGTATATTGGAACCGATTCGAAAAAATGGGAACGCGTCCCGATGCAGCCGGAGGGCGATGAAAATACATTCGTCTATTTTCTGGCGGCGGTCCAAAAAGACGTGAGCTATTATATCGATATCGGTGTCAAACAATCCGATCGGTTTACCATTTCGGTTATCGACCTGCCGCGGGTCGAACAGATCGCGGTGGACTACATTTATCCGGAACACACCGGCCTGAAGCATAAAACCGATACGGACGGCGGCGATGTGATCGCACCGGAAGGAACCCGCATCACCCTGCATGCCGCTTTCAACAAAGCCGTCGAGCGGGCTGCAGTCCGCTTCGGCGACGGCACGACCCGGGATCTTGTCGTAAACGGAGCTGCTGCCAGCGGTTCTTTCATCGTCACCAAGGACGACACCTATGTCATTAGCGTGATAGACACCGGACAATTGGCAAACAAAGATCCATACCGGTATTTCATTCGGTCTATACCGGATACCCCGCCGGAGGTGGCCTTGATCCGACCCGGCCGCGACCGGCGGGTGATGTCTCTGGAAGAGGTTACCATCGACGCTGCCGCGGAGGACGACTACGGTCTGACGGGCTTTGCATTGAATTATACGGTGGCCGGCGGCAACGACCGGCAAATTGACCTCCTGGCGCTCCAGCCGGAAGAACCGCATGCCCGTGTGTCCGGCCGGACCACGTTATATCTGGAAGACCTCGAGGTAACACCGGGTGATTTCATTTTTTACTATCTGACGGCGCAAGACAACAACCGTTTGAAGGGGGCCGCTGAAATCATTTCCGACATCTACTTTCTGGAGGTCGTTCCAACCGACGCAGCCTTTCGCCGGGCGCCGCAGCAAGGCGGCGGGGGCGGGGGTGGATCGCAAGGAGGCGGCCGATCTTCCAGCGCACTGGTGGAAAACCAGAAGCAAATAATTGCCGCCACCTGGAAGCTGTTGAAGCAGCGCCGCGAGTTCGATTCCGACGCGTTCGAAGAACATGTTGCGACCATCACCGAATCGCAGCGAAAGGTTATGCAGCGCGCGCAAATGTCGCTGCAGCGACTGGCGGAACGGCTGATGTTTTCCGACGACAGCTACCAGCGGGCAGTGGAATTCCTGCAGCAGGCCGTTGGCCACATGACGGCAGCCATCGAAAATCTGACCGCCCGCCGGCTAAAGCCGGCCCTTGGAACGGAGCAGGCGGCCCTGCAGGCGATCATGAAGGCTGAAGCCGAAAGCCGCAACACCATGATTCAGATTGCACGCAATCGCGGTGGCGGTGGGGGCGGGCAACCGAACCGTGAGCGGCAGGATCTCAAAGAGCTTTTTGAGATGGAAATGGGACGCCTGGAAAACCGCTATGAAATGCCCCAGCGGACGGCAGCCGCTCGGCAGGAGGGCGAAAATGACGATACCCTCGAGAAACTGCGGGATCTGGCCCGTCGCCAGGAGCGATTAAACCAGGCCCAAAAAGACCTCGCGCGCCGCCAGGATCGCATGGACGATGCGCAAAAGAAACGACGCCTGGAGGTACTCCGTCGCGAGCAGGAAAAACTGAGGCGCGACGCTGAAGCGTTGTCCCGGCAGATGTCGCGGTCTGCGAACCGCGACGGATTGCGGCAAAGATCTGACCGGCAGCAACTGGCGGATGCCGCCCGACGGATGCAGGAAGCCGAACGTGAACTTCGGGCCCAGGATCCCGGCGCCGCCTTGACCAGGGGTCAACAAGCCATGAATCAGCTTCGCGATCAGGAACGCGAGATGCGTTCAGACCGCCGGAATAACGTGACCAATCTGGTCGATGACCTGCGGCGCAGAGGCCGGTCATTGCAGCGGCAGGAGCAACGAATTACGCAAAAGCTGCAAGTCCTCGAAACTGGAATGAACCGCGAATCACCCCCGGGCGACACCCGGGCGACCCAACTGACAAATGAGCTGCTCGCCGATAAGGACCGGATGCGGCAGGAACTGACCGAGGCCGAGTCCATGTTAAAATCCATTGCCGACCAGGGCCGGACAGATCAACCGGCTATCGCCGATCGGGCCATGAAGACCCTGCGGGACATGCAAATTGAAGGGGTTGAGAAGCAAATCGATGAAAGCCGCGAAATGCTCGAGGCGGGGTGGCTGCCCCTTGCCATGGATGCCGAAAAGAAGATTGAACGTTCCATTGAACGGGTGGGTAAACAGCTGGAGGATCTGGACCGTCCGACCATCCCTTCCCGGGAGGAGCAGATCCGGCAGGCCGCCGCCGCCGCAGAAGGATTGCGCCGGGAGCTGGAAAAGCTCCAAAAGGAGATCGCTGGGTTGAAACAAGGCAGCGCCGGCCGGCAGCAACGGTTGCCCGGCATGAATCCGCAGAATGAGCAAATCCAACCGTCACCCGGAGACGAGGATGGCGGTGCAACCGCACGAATGCAAGGTCACCTGACACGCAGCCGCCGTTACGCCCGGGGGCTGGTTCAGCCGTGGGCGCGCGGGGAGCGCTGGGGTGTCGACGCGCGTTCGATTCAGCGTGAACTGACCCGCAAGGAGATCGAAGACTTCCTGGCGCAGCCCGATCTCTGGCGAAAACTGCTGGAGCCGGTCAGAGAACTGGAATCAACCCTGCAGGCGCAGGCCAAAGAAGATCTGCAGAAGAAAAAAATCTTTGCGGTGCCGGAAGAAACCGTGCCGTCATCCTACCGGGATACGGTGGCGGAGTATTATCGGGAATTATCGCGGTCGGAGGAAAATATTGAAGATTGAAGTTTAAAGATTGAATATTGATTATTGATTATTTGTGGAATCGCTTCAGGCTTCGCCTTCGGCTACGACTCGACACGTCGCTCAGTCGTTTTAAAATAGACAGAAATCATTATTCGATGTTCGATGTTGGACGTTCGATGTTCGACGTTCATTCTTTTCTTTTTAGATTTGACCGGCCGTTTATTCGGCCGGCGGCTGGGCTGACACCTGAAACCTGAAACCTGAAACCTGTGCTTTCCGACAACATGATGCGGATAATTGCGGCTGATCCCCGAATAACCATTAACCTATAACAAATAACCAATAACTAATAACCGACAATGACCACTATTCTCGAATTCCTGCTGGGGCATCATCCGGCCGAATGGGCCGCTGCAACGCTTGCCTTCGGTGCATTCTTTCCGGTTGCCGTCATGATCGTGGGTCTGGCGGCGATCATCGGAGCCGTGTGGTTATTTTACCGCACAACCACCGTTGCCATTGCCGGCCGGCTGAAACTGCTGCTGATCGCGCTGAAATCCACCGCGCTTGCCGTTCTGCTGGCGTGCCTGCTGCAACCTATGTTGATCACCTCCACGCCGGTTGCCCAGCAAAATGATGTGGCCGTCATCGTAGACGACTCGCGCAGTATGACCATCAGGGATATGGAAAACGACCGCACGCGGGGCGACGTCGCACGTGACCTGCTTTACGGAGTCAATGGTCTGATGGACCGTCTGGGTGATGATTTCCAGGTGCACGTATTTCGTATCGGCACCGGCAGCCATACGCTTGACGGCCCGCAGGCTTTGACGTTTGCCGCCCCGCGGACATTGCTGGCAGAGGGCCTGGAACAGGTCTCCCAAACGTTGCTGGGATTGCCGCTGGCCGGCGTGATCCTGGTCTCCGACGGGGGGGACAACAGCCGGCTGGATCCCATCCGGCAGGCAAAACGCTTTCAAACCGGCGATATTCCCCTCTTCACCGTCGGCACGGGTAAGGCTGCCGGCCTGAAGGATCGCGAGATCACACAAGTCGCCGCTGCCCGGTCCGTGATGGATGATTCGATTTTCGATGTGAATGTGACCGTTCGCAATCGGGGATACGACCGGCGGGAATTCGACCTCATCATCGAAGAAGGGGGCCGATCCGTTGCGCGTCAAACAGTACAACCCGGCGCAAGCCGAGCGCCCCAACGCTACACTCTTGAACTGTCTTCTGAAAATGAGGGCCCGCAGGTCTATACTGCGCGCATCCCCGCCGAGGAAGATGAAAGCATCGTTCAGAACAACCAGCGTTCGTTTCTGGTCAACAAAAAGCGCCGTATATCGGACGTACTTTACATCGAAGGCCACCCGCGCAACGAGTATAAATTTATCCGGCGCGCCGTTGAAGGCGACCAAAGCCTGAGGCTGGTGACTTACTTGAAGACAGGTCCCCACAAATTTCTGCGCCAGGGCATCGCGTCGCCCGAGGAACTTGCCGACGGGTTCCCGCAAAACAAGGCGGACCTCTATGAATTTGAGGCGATTGTTCTCGGCGATATATCCAAAAGTTTTTTTACGGCGGATCAGCTGGGTATGATCCGGGAGTTTGTATCCGAGCGGGGCGGCGGTTTTCTGATGCTCGGCGGTTCCACGGCCCTGGAAGAGAATTTCGCCGATTCGCCCATTGCAGACGTCCTGCCGGTGACCCTGACGAGAAAGGCGCGGCTTCCGGCGCATCTGCGCCAACCCACCGGTGGAGAAAAGTTCAGTCTGCAACTGACCGCCGCGGGCGATTACTCACCGCTGCTGCGCCTGGGATTCAACGGCGCCGGGAACCGTCAACCATGGGAAAAGATGCCTCAGCTGCAGGGCATCAATGTGACCGGTCCGGCCAAGCCCGGCGCAACCGTGCTCGCCGTCCACCCCACGCTGAAATTGGGCGCTGAAGCCCTGCCGTTAATTGCCTTTGAAAGATTCGGCCGCGGCCGCAGCATGGTGATCGCCACGGCCTCCACCTGGCGCTGGCAAATGCTGTTGCCCCATGAAGACTTGTCCCATGAACGATTCTGGCGGCAAATGCTGCGTTGGTTGGCGGCTCCGGCCCCACCACCCGTTGAAATTAGCCTGGACAAGCAGTCATATGGCGACGGTGAACCGGTCAACGTGAGGATCCGTGTATTCGACCGCGACTACGCACCGGTCAACGATGCCTCGGTCTGGCTGAAACTCACTGATCCGGCGGGCGCCGTGCGGGATATCCAGCTGGAATGGATGATCGATGACGAGGGCATCTACAGCGGGACTTTCAGCGTGGCCGGCGAAGGAATCCATCACATCGAGGCCTCGGCGACATGGCCGTCCGGAGAAGTGCAGGAAACATCCACCCATTTTCTGGTTGCGCAATCCGTTGCGGAGTTTCTCGAACCCGATATGGACGCCGCCCTGCTGAAAGCCATGGCCGCCGCCGGCGGCGGAAAATTTTATATGGATCATCAGACGGACCGCCTGGTGAGTGATATCAAACACTTGAAAAAAGTGATTCCGATGACCGTTGCCAAGGACATTTGGAACATGCCGTTGGTCCTGACCATTGTCTGTGGGCTCCTCGCACTGGAGTGGTTAATCCGGCGCAGAAAGGGAATGTCATGAAGCAGGCCTATATTCGGATGTGGCTCTGGATTCCGGCAATGGTTCTGGCGCTTTGTGCGGTTGAGGAATCCCAGAGCCGGGAGTACTTTCTGGCCGGATCCCAAACCCAGAAATATGCGGTCATCTTGGGTGGAGCCGGCGCCGACGAGCGCTATCAGACCCAATTCCGGCAGTGGACCGAAAAACTCCATGAAATCCTCGCGCGGGAATACGGATATCATCCGGATCACATCACCCTCCTGGTGGATGACGGCGATCCGAAGGCTTCGCACATTACCGGTCCCTGCCGCTTGGAGAACCTGCTGGACGTCATGGCACGGCTGCGGCAGAAGGTTCGGTCCGGCGATCAGATCAGCATCTTTTTCGTCGGCCACGGCACCAGTGACGACCAGGAAGCCAAGTTCGTTATGAAGGGGCCGGATATTACCGGTAGCGCTTTCGCAGAGATTCTGGCAGGTTTTCCGGACCAGGATATCACGGTGGTGAACACGACCGGTTCCAGCCATCCGTTTTGTAAGGCGCTGGCCGGCCCCGGACGGGTGATTGTTTGTGCGACACGCTCGGCGGCCGAAAGGTACGACACCATCTTTGCCCGTTTCCTGCTGGAGGCGTTGGAAAACCATAGCGCCGACCGCGACAAGAATCGGCGGGTTTCCCTGTTTGAAATCTTTTTATATGTGCGGGAAAAAGTAAAGGCATGGTACAACGAGCAGGAGCGGCTTCCGTCGGAGCATCCGACCCTCGACGATACCGGCGGCGGAAATTTGATTACCGATCCGGACCCGATCCGGGGCGAAGGCCGTCTGGCCCAGATTGCCGAGATTGATACCCTGGCGGCATTTTTGCCGGATGCCGTCATTCTTGGTCAGAACTCTGATAGGTTGCGCAAGCTGACGGCCCGGGTGCATGGGCTCGAAAGGTCCGTCATCCTGTTGCGCAACCGGAAGGCTGAAATGTCCCAAGAGGATTATCGGGATCAATTGGAAACCCTCCTGATCGACCTGGCCCGTTCCAGCCGTCAATTGGACGCCCTCCAGGCCCGGCTTCAGACTGAATATCCGTGATGATTTCCACATGATAGATCGCAGGCCTTCGGTTCATCCCAATCGATGCGTTTTACAACAGAATTCTTGACAAAAGATGGTCTGATTTGTAGGTTGCCGATTGTCGACAATCTAAGGAGGTACGAGTGCGACTGTTCGAATCTGAATCTAAGAACCTGCTCTCACACTATAAAATCCCTATTCCCGGAAACTTCTTGGTTCGCAGCATAAACCAGGTTGAATTTAATTATCCGGCGATCCTTAATGTTCTAATCCCGCTTGGCGGACAGCGGCGGCACCCGCCGTTTAGGCGGGGATAACCCCCGCCACTACTCTATCGGTCAAGTCCATCGACATTGGTAGTTTAACATGAGGTTTCGGGTGTTATGGAGCCAGGGGCTGTATTCTGAAACCTCATATGAAGACTCAAAACCAAAAGGAGGTAGTACATGAAAAGTAAGGCTAAACACTTGATTTCCGGCATGCTCGTAATCTGCCTGGCAGTCACCCTGCTTGGATTGGCAGTTCCCGCCAAAGCCGGTGCTGCTGAAATCACCCTGAATTTCGGACACCCATTCCCTGAAAAGCTGGTCACCTTGACATCCTGGGAAAAATGGTTTGCCGGTGAAATCGAAAAGCGGACCAACGGACGGGTCAAGATCAAGATCTTCTGGTCCCAGAGCCTGGGCAAAACCAGTGATTTGCCGGACCTGGTGCAGTCAGGCGGTGTGGACATGACCATGCTGGTTCCGGGGTATTATCCGGCCCGCTTTCCCCTGGCCATGGCATCCAATCAGCTGTGGTTCGTCAACTGGAGCAACGAGGAAGCATTTGCAGTCGCCAAAGCCCTTTACTGGGTCGACCCGATTCAATCCGAGTTGGACCAACAGAATATGAAACTGATCTATATTCAGGTCCTGCCGAAATATCAGCTTTGGAGCTGGCAGGAGTTAAAGGCCCTACCGGATCTGAAAGGCAAAAAGATTCGCTCCTGGGGTCCTTACATGCCTAGACTTTACAGTGCCATCGACGCGGTGGGCGTCAACCTGGTGCAGGCCGATTGGTTTGAAGCCATGCAAAAGCACATGATCGACGGCGGCTTCTTTTCGGTGTCCATGGGTCTGGCGTCCAAGGTCGACGAGGTGGCCAAGTACATTACCATGGTTGATCTGGGCATCAACACCGGCCCCATGTGCATCATGAACAAGGACAAATGGAATAGCCTGCCCGACGACATCAAGAAAGTCTTCGAGGAAGTCATGGCGGAGATGCCGGATGTGGGCAAGCAGCTGACCATCGATGCCGAGCAGGCGGGCATTGAGAAGGCCAAAGCCATGGGAATCAACCTGGTGCCTTTTCCGGACCGTCAGAAATGGATCGAAGCCCTGCCGGATATTCGCGCTCAGTGGGCCGACGACATGGCCCAAAAAGGCCTGGGTCAGGAAGCCCAGCAGATGATCAGAACCTGGGACGCGGCTCTCAAGCAGGTTCGCGGTCAGTAAGCACCGGTGCGTGATTCAAGCTAAACGCCTGATTGTGATTCAAATCTCAGTCAGGCGTTTATCCGCCGCGGCGCGAGGCCCACCGGTTGCCGGAGTGAACCCTCCTCCCGCTGAGCGGTAGACCTCAGAAAGCCCCATATAAGCGGGCAAGAACACGAACGCAGCTTGCAAATCCGAAATCCGAAGCACGAAATACGAAACAAGTTCGAATGACATAAATGCAAATGACAAAAATATCAGATCAAGGAGTTTCGGGCCCATGAAAGCTGACAAATTATTGAGTCCGGTGGCCGGCTTGTTTAAGGTTATCGGTGCGCTTGCGGTTCTGACGATCATGGTCGTAACGGTGGCCGACGTCATAATGAATAAGATATTCGGGCTGCCGTTTCCTGGTGCAACCGAGGTGATCATTGCCGTGATGCCGATCTCGGTATTTGCCTACTTGTTTCTCGTGCAACGCAACGGCCGGCACATCACGATCGAGGTCATCACCGGCCGATTCGGTGACAGGTGGAAGATCATCCTCAAATTTCTGGCCCATTGCATCGGGATCTACCTGTTCGGACTGCTCACCTATCTCAATGTGCCGATGGCGATTTACAGTGTGCGGATCGGTGAGCACACGGGCGGCAATGTCGCCGTTCCCCTTTACCCGGCCAAGGTTGTCATCCCGCTGGCCACCGGACTGGTCACCCTTCAATTGTTGATCGAGTTGAGCAGGAGCGTGTGGGATCTTTTTTCCCGCTATCGTGCGGAGGCTGATTGATCCGGCCGCAATAACCGCCGTGACTGAGGTTTTTTATGCATTGGTTCATACCGTTGATGTTTTTGGTGTTGATGGGCGTCCCGGTAGCAGTTGCCCTGGGAATCGTGGGATTCATCGGACTGATCGATACCTTGAATTTTGTGGCAGCCTGCTCCCAGGTCAAGACGATTCTTTTCGGCGCCACCAGCAGCTACGCCCTGTCCTGCGTGCCCATGTTCATTTTAATGGGCGAACTGAGCTTCCAGGCCGGCATCAGTACCGATCTTTTCAATGCCGCCAATAAGTGGGTCGGCCGATTGCCGGGGGGGCTGGCCATCGCGACGAACTTCGCCTGTGCCGTGTTTGGGGCCTGTTCCGGATCTACCATCGCCAGCGCTTCGGTGTTTACCAAGATCGCGCTGCCCGAAATGCTGGAAAAAGGCTATGACAAACGATTGAGTACGGGCTCGATTGCCAGTGCCGGCGCGCTGGCCTGTATGATTCCGCCCAGCATTTTGATGGTGATATATGGATTAATTACGTCCCAACCGATCAATAAATTGCTGGTGGCCGGTTCCGTTCCGGGATTCATGACCGCCATCGCCTACGGTCTGGGAATTTACCTGGTGGCCAGAGCAGTGCCCCGGCTCGTGCCGCCGCTGACGGAAGAAAGCGTCTCACTGGGCGAGAAGTTCAAATCATTAAAAGGCGTGCTGCCCATCGCGTTTCTATTTGCCCTGGTAATGGGCGGGCTGTTTCTGGGATGGTTCACCTCAACTGCCGCCGGCGCCATCGGATCGGCCGGGGCGCTGCTGGTGCTGATTCTGCGCAAACGGTTCACCTGGAAAGGATTTTTTCAGACCCTTGAACAGACCGGGATTCTCTCCTGCTCACTGTTGATCATCATTACTTTCGGCAACCTTTTCTCGTTTGTGCTGAGCTCTTCCGGGGCCATCGACGATTTTGTGTCTTTCACGACCGGACTCAACATGAGCCCCACCATGATCCTGCTGTTGATCATCGGCCTTTATATCATGGTGGGCTGTATGGTGGATCCGGTCTCGATGCTGATTATCACCCTGCCGGCCGTCATGCCGGTCGCCGAAGCAATCGGCTATGATCCGATCTGGTTCGGAATTATCGTTATTACCATGCTGGAAGTGGGTGTTATTACGCCGCCGGTCGGCATGAACGCTTACACGGTCAAAGCCGTGGCCGGGGATAGTATCACAATGGGCGAAATTTTTTCCGGGATCAGCTTTTTCCTGGTTTTGCAGGCCATCGTTTTAGGTATCATCATTGCCTTCCCGGGTATCGTTACCTATTTGCCGAGCCTAATGGTAAAGTAATCACGAAAGGATTGTACTATGCAAGAAGACGGATACACAGGACAGATGTTGTGGGTTGATCTCTCTCAAGGGCAGATTAAAAGCGAGCCCACCAACCAGGATTATCTCAAGCGCTATGTCGGCGGCCGGGGGCTTGGCATCAAATTATTGTCCGAGCTGGCGCCGCCGAAAGTGGATCCGTTCGATCCACAAAACCCCCTGATATTGGCTACCGGCCCATATACCGGCACAGGGGTCTTTTCAGCTTTTTTCAATGTCACCACCAAAGCGCCGCTGACCGGGATCGCCGCCAGCAGCCATTGCGGCGGCAAGTGGGGCCCGCGTTTAAAACGGGCGGGTTTTGACGGCCTGGTCATCACCGGAGCTGCCGCCGAACCTTGCTACCTGGTCATCGACAACGGTGCGGCCGAATTGAAGTCTGCGGCTGATTTGTGGGGCAAAGGCACATTTGAAACCGAAACGCTGATCAAGGAAAAAGAAGGCAATGTCGAAGTCGTCATGATCGGCCCGGCCGGCGAAAACCTGGTAAAATTCGCGGCCATGATGAACAGTCATCGCGCTGCCGGCCGCAGTGGTGTGGGGGCGGTCATGGGCAGCAAACGGCTCAAAGCCATCGCCGTCAAGGGCAAGCTTCCGGTCGGCACCGCCGACCCCGAAAAGGTGAAGGATATCTCGCGCAACGGCGCCAAGTTGGCCGTGGAAGGCGCCGCCCCGTTTGCCAAATACGGATCTTCCATTGCCTTTGATGTATTCAATGAGGCCCACGTTCTGCCCACGAAGAATTTTAGAGGCGGTCATTATTCGGAGGCGGCCCAAATCAACGCCGAAGCGCTGAAGTCCCAATATTTCCTCAAAGACCACGGTTGTTTCAACTGTCCGCTTAAATGCGGCAATCTCCATTCGGTTCCCGAAGGTCCTTACCAACTCGATGAGGTGGAAGGACCCGAGTATGAAACCCTGATGTCTTTTGGCTCCAATTGCGACAATGCCAATCTGGAATCCATTCTCATGGCCAACTACCTGTGCAATGACCTGGGTATGGACACCATCAGCTGCGGCAACCTGTTTGCACTCCTCATGGATCTGTGCGACCTGGGTTTAATTGACGAAAGTCAGTTGGGCGGCCACACCCTGCAATGGGGGGACCATGCAACGATGATTGCTTTGATTCCGAAAATAGCGGCCCGGGAAGGCGTCGGCGACCTGCTGGCCGAAGGGTCATACCGGGCTGCAACCAAGTGGGGTCCTGAAGCGCTCCAGCGGGTCATTCACTCTAAAAAGCAGGAATATCCGGGCTACGAATCACGACGTTCTTTTGCCACCGGATTCTCACTGGTCACCAGCAACCGCGGGGCGTGCCATCTGCGGGCCGCCATGTATGTCAATGAAATCTTCATGGGCGAGTTCAAAGAAGACGCTTTCGAAAACAAACTGGCGACCCTGCTCGATAAAGAGCACTACATGGCCATCGCCGATTCGATGCTGACCTGCAAATTCGGTATGCGCAATGCCCAGTACACCTGGCCCGTTCTGACGGAGCTGCACCATGCCCTGACGGGTCTGGGTCTCAGTGAGGAACAGCTGAAGCAGGCCGGCGAGAGGATCTGGAACCTGGAGCGACACTACAATATACGCGAAGGCGTCGGGGAAGATATCCCGGCGCCAAGATTGTTTCAGGAAAATCTGGCCGACGGCCAACCAGGCGGCGAAGCCATCACCAAAGAGCGCTTTGCCAAGGTCCGCAGCCTGTATTACGAAGCACGCCGATGGGACCGGGACGGCGTGCCCAGCGAACAAAAGCTCAAAGAATTGAAATTGATACCTTAATTCCAGATATCTTAACTTACATTTAAAACGAGTCAACTTTTTTAGACAGGATTTACGTCAATTTACGGAAAATTGAGGGATTGGGGGAATACGGAATTTAGGAATTTGGGGGATTTAGCGTTGTAGGGTGGGCTCTGCCCACCTTTGAAAGATTAATTCAGCGATTATTGGTGGGCACAGCCCACCCTACGATACTGAGAAACTGATTTTATAAATTATCATCAGTGACATATAAAAATCGATCTGATTCCTTTCAAACCAACAACCAATAACGAATAACTAATAACGAATAACTAATAGCTGTTAACTCTCAATTGGTTGTTAAACAATTGAGATTGGAGTTTGAGGTGAACGGATGGTAAAAAGGAGAAGCAATGTCAAAACTTTTTGAAACATCGACCATCAATGGGATGCAGCTTCCCAATAGATTTGCACGCTCGGCCACCTGGGAGGGCCTGGCGGCCGACGACGGCACCACGACGCCGAAATTAAACGATTTTTATGTCGACCTTGCCAAAGGCGGTGTCGGGCTGATCATCACCAGTCATACCTACGTCCGCGCCGATGGGATGGGATCGCCCCGGCAGCTGGGATTGTCGGATGATAAGTTTATTCCGGGTCTGCGGGAATTCACCGATGCCATCCATCGCCACGACACGCCCGTGGCCGTCGAACTTTCCCATGCCGGCATTCTGGCCAACGATCAGGTCACTAAGCAGACACCGGCGGTACTTTCCAAGGTCGATGGATATATTGGTTCAAATGGCCGGGAGATGACGGTCGCAGACATCCAGGAGATCGTTGACGCCTTCGGCCAGGCGGCCCGCCGTGCCAAAGAAGCCGGCTTCGACGCGATCCAGATTCACGGTGCCCATGGTTTTCTGGTCAACCAGTTTCTGTCCCCCGCCTTTAACAAGCGCAGTGACGCCTACGGCGGATCCATCGAAAATCGGACCCGCGCGGTACTGGAAATTCTGGACAAAATGCGAAGTTTCGTCGGCAATGACTTTCCCATCTTGATAAAGATGAATTCCGAAGACCGAATCGAGGGCGGGCTGAAGGTTGAGGACGCTCTACAGGCCGCCTTGCTGCTGCAGGATGCCGGGATCGATGCGATTGAGTTAAGCGGCGGGACGGTCGTCACCGGCGATCACGCCCAGACGGATGTCAGCAGCGAGGAAAAAGAAGCCTATTGGCGCACGGCGGCCAAAGCCTTCAAAGAAAAATTGACGGTCCCGTTATTCCTGGTCGGCGGCGTCCGGTCTTTGCAGCTGGCCGAAAAGCTTTATGACCAGGGGTATGCCGACTATTTCTCAATGAGCCGGCCCTTTATCCGGGAGCCGGACCTGATAGCAAGGTGGGCGTCGGGCGATTTAGCAAAGGCGGCCTGTCTGTCGGACAACCTGTGCCGCGGCCCCTTGCTGGAAGGCGGGGCAATTTATTGTGTGGTTGAGGAGAAAGAGAAGAAGGAGCTCTGAAAAAGCGAATATCGAATATCGAATAATGATGAAATCGTAGAAAGTCATTGAAACGCCTGGATACCCGCCTTCGCGGGTATGACGCGATCTGTATCTATCTGATATTCAGTCACTAATTGTCTTTCCCGCGAAGGCGGGTATCCAGAAAAATGCTTGCTTCCGACCTTTTACGAAACCGTCAATAATGAAAGTCAAAGGTCGAGGGTCGAATTAAGGATTTCTTTCTATTTTATTTCCGAGCCTATCTGACAAAATAGGGCAGTCACAGTTGAGCTGATTTTTGGCTTCAATAGTAGGTTGGGTTGAGATCCCAAAGAGTTTTGTTGGGTTTCGTTCCTCTACCCAACCTACTAGGAACTGCCTGATGTTGTTACATCGACCATGGGATCGAAACCCAACGCCTCCTATTCGACAAACGCGATGTCATCCTTTATTTTGTAAAGGGTCCGTTTAATTTTCAAATAAGCAAAGCGACCTGTCGGGTCGTAGCCGAAGGCGCAGCCTGAAGTGATTCTACACTTCATCATTCGAAATTCCTGTTCGATATTCTACGGTTTGCTTTCTAAATTTTCATGTAGTTTCACACGAGCGGCGGCCTCCGGCTAAAAGACAGCCGGTCTGATCAATAAAAGAAACTTTGAAAAAGCGAATATCGAATAATGAATGTCGAATGTCAAAGGAATGTATCCTGTCTATTTTATTAATAAATGACTGAGCGAAGCGAAACCATCCTTCGAAATTCGTTATTCGATATTCTGCGGTTCAGCGGTTCGCTTTTAACGTAGTTTCATAAGAGCGCGGCCTCTGGCCAAAAAAACGGCCAGTCTGATCAAAGAAAAGAAACTCAATCCGCAATTCTTGGTTTCATAGATGGTGGGAGCGGTTTTTAACCGCGAATACCCAGATGGGTAATCGTGGCCGGCCTGCGACGAGCTCAGTCGAATCGAGGCCACTCCCACAGACCTTTAACTTCTATCTGAATGGATTTGAATATGCTGTAGTTTCACAAGAGCGGCGGCCTCCGGCTAAAGGACAGCCGGTCTGATCAAAGATAAAAAACTAATGAACGTCGAACATCGAACGTCCAACATCGAACATCGAATAATGTATTCTGTCTTTATAAAACGATTGAGCGACTTGTCGGGTCGTAGCTCGACGTGTTGGGTCGTAGCTGAAAGCGAAGCCCAAAGAGCGAAGCCCCAAGCGATTCCACCATTCGTCAATCGTCATTCGTCATTCATTGAAGTTTCACAAGAGCGCGGCCTCTGGCCAAAAAAACGGCCAGTCTGATCAATAAAAGAAACTTTGAAAAAGCAAATATCGAATATCGAATAATGAATGTCGAATGTCGAAGGAATGAATTCTGTCTATTTTATAAAAAGACTGAGCGAAGCGATTCCATCCTTCGACATTCAAAATTCGATATTCTGCGGTTCTGCGGTTCGCTTTTAATGAAGTTTCATAAGAGACAATAAGCCCCGTCTTCCTCTTTTACCCTGCCGTCACGCTCCAGGCGGTCGACATGTTTTTGCATCATCGATTTTTCACTCTTGCTCAGGTCCCAGGCTCCGTTTGACAATTTGTGTCCTCCATAGATGATGCCATGGTCGGTTATCTCCTGGATTGTTTTGGGCCCCGAAGCCAGAAAGTCCAGCAGCTTTTCCTCCCTTTGATGAATGACCTGTAAATAGCGCTCGATATGGGCGGGATCGCCATCCAGGATCGGCACCTTACCATGGGAGACCAGGTACACGTCGGCCTCTATTTTTGCCAGGCGCTGCAAAGATTTTATCGTATCATCGATGCTGGATGCGTTGTCGCCATAGTAGGGACCGAATTTCACCAGATCCAGGTCCGCCAGAAAAATCACCTTCTCCTCCATAAAATGAAATGAGAGATGCCCCGCCGTGTGTCCGGGAGTATGCAGTACCCGAGCCCGGGTATGGCCGAAATCGAGAATTTCCCCGTCCTCCAATAGCCGATCAGGCTCGCGGGGCTGGAGCTTCACGACCTCTGTCAAGAATTGAGACCAGTCGGCTTTGGTTTTTTCGTCAACCTCGTCCGGCGGAAAAAACTGACCGGAGAATGTGTCCATGTCTTTAAAAACGGCGGCGTCGAGTTCATGCACCCAGAGCTGCGCAGCCGGAAAAAGGTAATTGTAAAGAATATGATCTTCATGTCCATGGCTGTTGATGATCAACTCGATGGGCCGCTGCCGGCGAATCGACACTAGTTTTTCTTCATCGCAGGCTGGGTCGATTATGGTGCGAAGATCATCATCGATCAAAACACTGTTGCTCTGGGGATATTTCCCGCCGCGAATAAACCGTAATTTGCCTCTTTCAAAATCAAACATAGATTATTTCTCTCCTCTCATGATAAGCGACGCCGTATCGACTTGTTATTGTCGTTAGAGATAGCTGGTGGGCAAAGCCCACCCTACGATTTGGAATTATTGCAATTCTAGGTAGGATACAATAATTGTAGAGCACTTTAGCACCTATACATTGACATCCCATCATGTTTGCGCAGGATTATTGTCATAACCATATTGAATATTTAAGTAACTCTATCGATTTAGTTTAATATGACAGAGCGAAGCGAAACCACCAATCTTCAATATAGACGGTTTCGTAAAAAGTCGGAATTAAGCATTTTTCTGGATTCCCGCCTTCGCGGGAAAGACAATAAGTGATTGAATATCAGATAGATAAAGATCGCGTCATACCCGCGAAGGCGGGTATCCAGGCGTTTTAATGACTGTCTACGATTTCATCAATATTCATTTTCCCGGTATAGCGGGATCACCGCTACGCGGCGACCGCCTTCGCCGGGTTGGGCATTCAAGTCCTCCATATTGAATTTATACAACTACCCTGCCCTGACCACTTTCTCCAAACACACCTTCGTAAAAATTCTTCGACCTTATATCACATCATCGTTTTAAAGACACCCTGGATCTAAAAAAAGCAAGAGATCAAGCAATTGAATTCATGCCGAGGTTTGTCATCAGGCAGGTATAAGTTCAGGCAAATCAAAAATGATGAATTCGTAAAACGACGAATTCATCATTTGTCTGTTGCTTCGTGTTTGGTATGACACTTTTCTAGTTATATCAAGATTGTATGCCACTAAACACAAAACACCAAATACTAAGCACTCTTGTAAACAGGTCGTTTTGCGACTTTTTACGAGACTGTCAAAATCGATTGCATTACTATAAATTTTTTTGAAAGTTTCTATTGACATCCATCTGCCATCTGGTATATGAGATGGCAGATACCGCGCAATTGACATCCTCAATTGCATACTCCGACTTCCTGAATGGCTCGTTGATCAACAAGGTTAGGTTAAATGGCAATCTCCGGAACGAACCTTTTCAGAGCGTTTTGTTTCCCCCCATTTTTATCCCGCATCGGGACGATGTCTTGGAAGTTACCCGATTCTCATTGAAAGGAGTGAATCGATGCAGGCATTTCGGATTTACGGGCCTTTGGACATGCGGCTTGAAGAAATCTCTACTCCGAACATCAAAGCAAACGAGGTGTTAATCAGAATCCTTGCTTCGGGAGTCTGCATGACCGATATTGAGCTATATGATGGGAGCATGCCCTATATTGAGCAAGGCCTAACCAAATTACCCATGATTCCCGGTCATGAATGGTCAGGAAAAGTAGTTGAGGCCGGCAGTGAGGTAAAAAACCTTGCCGTCGGAGATATGGTGGTTGGTGATATCAGTATAGGTTGTGGGCAATGTCTGAACTGCCTAAAAGGAACCTATCATCTATGTGATGATCGGGCCGAGATCGGGGTCATAAACCATGATGGCTCATTTGCTGAATATCTCTGCTCATCCGCGAAAAATGTGTACAAAATTCCGCAGGGAATTTCTCCCAATGAGGCGGCGCTGATTGAACCTGCGGCAACCGCTCTCAATGCGGTAAAAAGGGTAGGCATTGCACCGGGCGAGACAGTCATTGTCTTTGGGGATGGTCCAATTGGCATGCTTTGCGGCCAGATGGCAAACATATGGGGGGCGAGTAAGGTTATTATCGTTTCCATCAAATCCGATAATAAACAGCTCATAGAGAGCCAGAAAATGGTTCTTATCGATTCAAGCAAACAAGACCTTCATCGAGAAATATCGACCATACTGCATGATAAAGCGGATGTTGTTATCGAAGCAAGCGGAAATCCCCGTGCTTTCGCCGAGGCAATATTATCAGTCAAGCCCGGGGGGCGAATCTGCGCTGGAAGTATTACAGGGAGTCCGGCTTTGCCGGTAGACATGGATTACATCACAACACGGGATATTACGGTGTACGGCGTATTGGCCAGTCCAAACGCCTTCGTCCCGACCTTAAGGCTCATGTCTGCAGGAAAAATAAGTGTAAACCCACTGATTACCAAAATATTTCCTTTTGAGAGAACTGTAGAAGCCTTCGAATATGTTCGGTTGAATCAAGAACCTCGAATTAAAGTTCTGGTTGTTAATCCTGAGTAGGCCCTCGGCCCGGTTATTTTGACAATCCATTTTAACACTACAGCGCAATATTTTTGTAGACATGCTTCAAGAAAATGTGTATGGTAGAGATCAACTGGGCGATTGACAGAGGCATAAATTCCCTGGGTATGGAGATAATAGAGGAAAAAGCTGCCTTT
>Ga0209454_1000132_pt1 | contig 50767 bp, 36 predicted proteins | sample WorMetHERISLAND1_2_FD_187400 | JGI IMG/M metagenome (GOLD analysis project Ga0209454, IMG submission 187400) | Marine gutless worms symbiont microbial communities from Max Planck institute for Marine Microbiology, Germany - Olavius geniculatus... | ecosystem: Host-associated > Annelida >... | reverse complement strand
ACGGCTGTGATTCCACAGTCTGCTGGATGCGATCAAGCACAGGTCGGGTAAAATGTTGACCTCCAATATACATACCATAGGCATATCACTAATTACCCCCTGTGTCAAGTGTGTGCACCGATCAGCCTTGACGGAAGGGGATTAAGGGGTGGGTGATCAGATAAGACCTTGATACCATTTTCATTTTATCACCCCCTCCCTAACCCTCCCCGCTCGGCTGAACTTGTCGCAGTCCGTCAAGGGGCAGGGAACTATTGGAATTTAAGAGGTTATTAGACAGCCTCTAAACCCCTCCGCTACAATTAAGATATGTGTTGTGAGTCGGGGCGAGGTCTATCCCCGCCCGCAAGCAGCCCGGTATCAGCCATTTCGTTGAACTCGGGCAGTGGCAACAAAATTCAACCAATTTTTCATTGCTCGCCTCACCACTTTTACCTTTTCAGTTTCGGGTCCAGCAGCGGCATGATCTTATCCGCTGGTATCGTAAAGATCGGGCCGATGCTGGAAGTGCCCTTATACCAGTAGTAAGGCTCAATATTAAATGACTGTTTTTGCTCTTCCGGCGGCACAAACTCGACGGCATGCAGATTCTGGATTGCCTTGTGGTCTTGGGCTCGCATGGTTATGACCTTTCCGTTGACCATGCGGTAGCTGTCGCCTTCCCAGACCTCGATGATTTTTTCAGGATCCGTGCTGCCGGCCCGTTCGATTACGCTCAAGAGCCAGTAGGTTTGCTGGGTGTAGGACCCGATGTTGCCGATTCCATGCTCGTAGAGCCGGGAATTATACGGTGCCTTCCATTTGGTCTTCCACAGATTGTTCCAGGTTTTATAGTATTTAATCTGTTCGGGTGTTTTGAAGGCCGGGTTCTCAGCTCCATATTGGCTGATATTTAGCAAGCCTTTGGTGCCCTCCACCCCGACTTCGTGCAGAAAATTGGGTTCGTCCAGGAACGTATTGGCAAAGGGCAGCATGATTCCCATTTGCCGGGCCTGCTTGAGAAGGTTGGCGGCATCGGGGATCCAGTCTCCGGTGTAAACCACTTCGGCTCCGGATGCCTTTATCTTGGTCAGATAGGGAGCAAAGTCAGTCAAAAAAAGCTTGTGGTAGTCTTCGCCCACGAGTTCGGCTTCAGGATAGAATTGTTTCAGGCCATCTTTAAAACCCTTGGCCATTGAGTGACCGAACAGGTAGTCCTGGCAAAGGATATAAAACTTGGTTTCCTTTTTCCGCTGGCCGTAATAGTAGGCCGCTGCCCGTCCGATCTGACTGGTTTGAAATGAACTCATGAAGGAGTATTGCGTGAAATTCTTGGCATCGTAGAGTTCATCCGAAAGCGAGGCCGTGCACTGGGCGATCACTTTGTACTTTTTGGCGACCTGGTTGATGATTTTCATCAGGTGGCTGCCGTTGGTGCCCCACAGCACATGCACTTTTTCCTGCAACACCATCCGCTCGCACACTTTTTTGGTTTGGGCCGGTTTGGACTGAGTGTCGGCCTTGATGACTTCCACCAGCTTTTTTTTGCCGTCCACCATGATGCCGCCCCGCTGATTAATATCATGGGCCGCCCATAGAGCGCTGATCCAGTATATCTGGCCCACAACGGCCGCAGGTCCGGAGAAAGATGCCACGATGGCAATCTTAATGGTATCTCCGCTGGGAACCATGGCCGGATCGTTGGGATCAAAATTGGACATGTCGCCCATTTTGTTGGCGTCAAATTCGGTAAGGCCGGCAGCCATGGCCTGGGGTAGGGCGATGAAACAAACGCAGGTAAATACAACAAATGCCAGGAATAACTTATTGCTATGGTTCATTTTTGCCTCCTTTTATCCGATTTTTGAGCGTTGCGCTGATCTCAAAATATGACCTGTTTTAAACCAACATCCGTGAAGGTAATATCACCTCCTCTCAGCTTTCGTCCTGGGGTTTGCGTTGCTCGATTAAGCGCTTGGTGGCTTCCCGAATAAACCTGCGGTAAAGATGGTAGAAGAATAAACTGATGATTTCGTGATACTGGTTGGCTTTTTCAGCGTATTCTTTCGAGGTTACCTTTTCCAAATTGTTTTCGTAGTATTTGTGTGAAATGCGGGTCACATATTCTTTCACGAATTCAGCTATTTGGCGAAGATCCTCAGGATCGAACCCGTCTTTGGGTCCGAAACCGAGCTGATCCATATCGACCATCAGCTTGCCGACAGCCAGATCATCCGGGGAATATACTTCATCCCCATTGCGAGTTTCCGGTGTAATGAGTTCCCATTCCTGGGCTTTGTCCAACCATTTGCGACCCAGGCCGGTGACCTGACGAAAATTTTCCCGGCCGACCACCTCCCTGGAGAGCAGGCGATCGGCCGGTCGAAAGAAACGGCTGTAGAATTTGGAAACGGCCTGGTCGGAAGGAGATTGTTTTTTGAATTCCTTAACGACTTTTTTTATTTCTGGAATCGGAAGGTAATAATTATCGCGCAGGTCCTTGATCAACCGAATTTGGTCTACATGTCGATCATTATATATTGCTGAATTTACGCCGGATTTTCGTGGTTTGCGCAGCAAACCTTCCCGGATATAGAAATGAATGGTCTCTTTGGGAACGCCGGTTCGTTTGACCAATTCGCTGATCTTCATGATTTCCTCAGTCGGGCTGAAGGGATGAGAGGGGCATTCAGTGCGATTCTGGATTTGTCATAACCATTTATTCAGATTGATAAAAAATGTCAAGCGATAATATCAAAAAATTGTATTGACAAATTTTACATAATATTATTAATGGTATTTATGTGTAGTGAGATACACGTTAATCATATATTGTATTGCACGAAAAGTGCATAATATCTTGTACTAATTCTTCTGATTGACAAATGAGGAGATAACCTTGCAGAGAGTGATGATTGAACACGCAACCCGTAACTCGCAACCCGTAACCCGCGAAGCGCAACACGTAACTCGTAACCCGAGACCCGTAACCCGAACCGCGCAACCCGCGACACGCAACCCGTAACCCGTAACTCGCAACCCGTAACCCGTAACTCGCAACCCGTAACTCGTAACTCGCAACCCGTAACCCGTAACTCGCAACCCGTAACTCGTAACACAAGGAGTTTCCTAACATGGCACAACAAGTAGCAGACCGGCGTGACCAGGATTTTGTCATCTGGGAACAGATGGAGTGTGAAGAGATCTTGAAGAATGAAAATTACCAAGAATTCAACCGTAAAACCTGCGACATGATCCTGACCGAAGCCCGGTCGCTGGCGATCAAAGAATTGCTGCCGCTGATGGCCGAAGGCGACGAGCAGGGCGTCAGGCTGGAAAACGACACGGTCAAGGTTCCCGAAAGTTTTCATCGGGTGTTCAAACTCATATTGGAAGGTGAATGGAACAATCTCGCGGTGCCCGAAGAAATGGGGGGGCAGGGCGCCCCGGCCTTTATCGGGGCCGCTGCAGCGGAGTACTTCCTGGGATCCAATTGGGCCCTTTACTGCTACGCCACGATGGGCAATGGCACCGCCCACATAATCAACCTGTACGGTACCCCGGAACAGAAGGAAGCTTATGTCAAAAAACTGACCTCGGCCCAATGGGGCGGAACCATGCTGCTGACGGAATCCGACGCCGGTTCCGATGTAGGCGCCCTGACCACGACTGCTGTCAGAAATGACGATGGTACCTATTCGTTGACCGGCAGCAAGATTTTTATCACCAACGGCGAGCACGACCTGGCTGAAAATATCATCAACCCGGTGCTGGCGCGGATCGAAGGCGACCCGCCCGGCACCAAGGGGATTTCGATATTCTTGGTGCCGAAGTATTTCGTCAATGACGACGGCAGCCTCGGCGATCGCAACGATATCGTTTGCTCGGGTGTGGAAAAAAAGCACGGCATTCATGCCAGTGCCACGTGCAGCATGACCCTGGGCAATAAGGGAAAATGCATCGGCTACCTGCTGGGCGAAGAGCGCCAGGGCATGAAGATCATGTTCAACATGATCAATCATGCCCGCATGAGCACCGGTCTACAGGGCATGTCATATGCTTCGGCCGCCTATCTGCTGGCAGTCAATTACGCCCGGGAGCGGATCCAGGGCCGGGACCTCGAAAATTTTGCCGATCACGGCGCACCGTCGGTGGCCATCATCCGGCACCCCGATGTACGGCGCAACTTGTTGTGGATGAAATCATATGTCGACGGCATGCGCAGCTTTTTCTATTTTATGACCCGCAGCGGATCCCAGGCCCTCATCACTGACTCGCCGGAAGAACAGGAACGCTTCGAAGATCTATTCTCGATGTTGACACCCATTGTAAAAGATTATATGGCCGTTAAAGGCCACGAAGTCTGCGTTCAGGCCATCCAGGTTTTCGGCGGTGCCGGCTACACCAAAGACTACTTGGTTGAGCAGTATGCCCGGGATTGCAAAATTACGTCTATTTATGAAGGTACCAGCGGCATCCAGGCCATGGACTTGCTGGCCCGCAAAATCGGCATGAAAAAAGGCTTGGTGTTCATGAACTTTCTGGGGGAAATTCAAAAAACAGTCGCCCGGGCCAAAACCTGCGAGGATTTAAAAGATATCGCCGGCGCCGTTGAGAACACCGCCAGCCGCCTGGGTGAGATTGCCATGCATATCGGTAAAATGGCCATGTCGGAAAACTTCAAAGTGGCTTTTGCCCATGCCCTGCCTTTTTTATACGCCATGGGTGATACCATTATGGCCTGGATGCTGTTGTGGCGGGCCGTGGTCGCCAGTGAAAAACTGGCCGGCAAGCCCAAGCGCAAAGATGTCGCATTTTACGAGGGACAGCTTAAAACAGCCGAGTTCTTTATAAAGACGGAACTGCCCCTGACCGCCGGTAAGATGGTCGCCATAGAGAACGGGTGTGCGGCGGCGGTAGAAATATCTGATGAGGGGTTTGGAGGGATCTGATAATGAGCGCTTCGCTTGAGGAGCGCTAAGCTGGATGAGCGCTTCGCTTGAGGAGCGCTTCGCTTGAAGAGCGTTTCACTTGCCGAGCGCTTCGCTTGAAAAAAAATAGCTGAGAACATAGACCAAAACCCTAAGTATAAGGGATTGAATACTGAGCAATAGAGGACAGAGGAATATGCTTTGAGCACGGCTCTCGTCAAGGCCGAAGGCCACTCCTCAAGCGAAGCGCTCGTCAAGCGCAGCGCTCATCGAGGCCGAAGGCCGCTCCTCAAGCGAAGCGCTCGTCAAGCGCAGCGCTCATCGAGGCCGAAGGCCACTCCTCAAGCGCAGCGCTCGTCAAGCGTAGCGCTCATCGATGCCGAAGGCCGCTCCTCAAGCGAAGCGCTCCTCAAGCGCAGCGCTCATTTTATATTCTGGAGGTGAAAAATGGAAAACAGGCCCTGGCAGCGTCATTATGACTACAACGTTCCGTTAACCATTCGCTACCCGCGCATCACCGCCCATCACCTACTGGATATCCCGGCCGGCAATTTCCCGGACAAACCGGCCACCAATTTTTACGGCACGGAGATCTCTTTTTGGGATCTCAAGCAGCAGGTTCTGCGCATGGCCAACGCCTTGGCTGAGATGGGCGTTCAAAAAGGCGACCGCATCGGACTGCACCTGCCGAATTGTCCCCAATATATCATTGCCTGCTATGCCGCATTGACGCTGGGGGCGATTGTGGTCAACCTGAATCCCATGTACACGGCTGATGAACTCAAAGCGCTGACCTCCGATACCGGGGTGTCCACCCTGTTTACCTTCGATATGGTGCTGCCGAATATTCGTCCCCTGTGCCAGGCAGTGGAATTCGATCGGGTAATCGTCACCCGGGTGACGGATTACATTGAAGGCTTCGGACAGAGCACCCCCGAGGAACTGGAACTGGAGCAAGGGTGGCAGCACTTTTCCCAGGTACTGGAAAAGACCAACAGCACCCGGCTGCCCCGGATCGAGATCATCCCGGACGATCCGGCCCTGATCCAGTTCACGGGCGGCACCACCGGTTTGCCCAAAGGTGCGGTTCTGACCCACGCAAACCTGGTTGCGGCGACCCTGCAGTGCTCCCTTTGGGGATCGGCCTTTACAGATTTGACGCCTCCCGCAAAACGCAGTGTCATGGCGGTGCTGCCTTATTTCCATGTTTATGGCACGATCGTGGTGTTAAACTGGGGCATGTTCAACTGTGCCACTCAAATTGTGGTGCCCCGCTTCGATCTGGATGAGTTCATGGGCCTGTTGGGTAATTTTGATAAAATCACCTTTTTCCCGGCTGTACCGACCATGATCAATGCGGTCATCAACCATCCCAAGGCCGGGGGATTGGAGCTGGGCAAAAAATTGGGATTATTCAACAGCGGCGGGGGCCCCATGCCCCTGGAGTTGATCGAGCAGACCCAGGATATGGGAATCACCTATGGTGAAGGCTGGGGCATGAGTGAAACGACCTCGCTTGGCATTGCCAATCCTCTGTTCGGCCTGAAAAAAGCCGGCAGCATCGGTGTCCCGTTTCCGGATACGGATGTCAGGGTCGTCGATCTGGAAGAAGGCATGCAGGATGTAACGAAGGGTGAACCGGGCGAACTGATCATTCGCAGCCCGCTGACCATGAAGGAATACTGGAACAATCCCGATGAAACCGCCGGACAGTTGAAAGACGGCTGGCTGTACACCGGGGACATCGTCGTGCAGGATGACGATGATTTTTTTGCCATCGTGGACCGCAAGAAGGATATGATCATCGCCGGAGGGTACAATATCTATCCGCGTGAGATCGACGAGGTGCTCTACCAGCATCCTAAAATTGCAGATGCGGTAAGTGTTGGCGTCGCCGATGAATACCGGGGCGAGACCGTCAAAGCCTTTGTGGTGCCCAAAGAAGGTGAAACCCTGACCGAAGAAGACGTCATCGGCTTTTGCCGCGAGAAGCTGGCGGCCTACAAGTCTCCCAAAATCGTCGAATTTCGCGATCAACTTCCCAAATCCGCAGTTGGTAAAATTTTGCGGAAGGTGTTAAGGGAGGAGGAAGCCGCGAAGGGAAAAAGTTAATGGTTATTAGTTATTGGTATCTGAGATTGATTATTCCTATGATGTAACGAGATATAATTTGGGATTTTAGATTGCGGATTTCGGATTGATGGAATCGCTGCGCTCTGTCAATTATATTCGGATGAATTCCTAATATTTAATATCTAAAATCTAAAGTTGCACTAACTCGTAGAGAAGCAAAAGGTATAAAAAAGCCTTTATTAAAATAAATAATCTTCATCACTCCAGGTTACGACTAATTTCGAATAACTCATAACAAATCGCGAATAACCAAATAACAAATAACCGATAACTAATAACAAAAAACGGGGAAGGGGTTAAGAGATGAAAACGGACTATCAAACCATTCAGGTGGAAATCAAAGACAGCGTGGCCGTGTTCACCATGGATAATCCACCGGTGAACCAGCTGTCGACCCAGTTTCGGGCGGACCTGGCGCAAGCCTTCGGGGAGGCTTACGGGGATGACGAGATCAAGGCCATCGTCATTACCGGGACCGGCAAGAATTTTATTGCCGGTGCGGACATCACCGAAGTGCAACACATCGAGAACAAAGAAGAACTCGTCACCGGAATGATGGAGGGCATGAAGTTTATGAACCACATCGAAACCGGGCCCAAAGCGGTTGTGGCGGCCATCAACGGCAACTGCCTGGGTGGCGGGCTCGAAATCGCCATGTGCTGCCACTACCGGGTCGCCGTCAAGGGCGTCAACCTGGGGCAACCCGAGGTGCAAATCGGCCTCATCCCCGGGGCCGGGGGAACCCAGCGATTGCCGCGTCTGATCGGTCTGCGCTATGCCCTGGAGATGATTACCATCGGCAAGCCCATCAAAGCGGAAGTCGGCCATCAGCGGGGACTGGTCGACGAGGTCACCGATCCGGACAAATTGGTGGATGCCGCCGTTAAAGCCGCCGGACGATTCGTCAGCGGTGAGCTGAACATCAAAGCCCGGGCCACTCGCAACCGTCATTACTGGATTCCCAGTGCAGCCGAAAAAAAAGCCATGATGGACTTCACCAAAGCCATGATGGCGGTCCAGGCCAAGGGCTACATCGCCCCTTTCAAAGCGGTCCAAGCCATCGACAAGGGCCTGAGTTATGACATCGATGCCGATCTCAAAAGAGAAGCCGAGTTATTTGCCGACTGCGTCGTGTCCGATGTGGCCAAAAACCTGATCGGCATCTTTTTGAATACCCGCGCTGCCGGTCGACTGCCGCGGATTAAAGGATTAGAGCCGGCAAAAATAAAAAAAGTCGCCATGCTGGGCGGCGGGGTGATGGGATCGGGTATCGTCAATTTGCTGCTCAAGGGCGGATTCGAGACCATCCTGTGGGACATCAACGACGAGGCCCTGGAAAAAGGGGTCGGAGCGGTTCGCAAAACCTTTGCCTACGCCATTAAAAAACGCAAAATGAAGCCGGCTGATCTGGACGCCATGCTCGAAAAACAATTGACGACCACTTCATCCCTGGAAGACTTGAAAGATGTAGGCCTGGTCATTGAAGCCGTCTTGGAAAAAATGGATGTCAAACAGGATATCTGGCAAAAGCTGGCGGCCATCTGCCGACCGGATGTCATATTTGCCACCAACACGTCGGCCCTGCCCATCACCGAGATGGCCTCCATACTGGAGGATCCCGGCCGCATGATCGGACTGCATTTTTTCAATCCGGCCGACCGCATGATGCTGCTTGAAATTATCTGCACCGGAAAGACCTCCGATCAGACCCTGGCGTCCAGTGTCGCCTTTGCCCGGGCCATCAAGAAAATACCGATCGTCGTCAATGACGGCCCCGGATTTTACGTTTCCCGGCAGTTGGGCGGACTCCTGGGGGGCGCGGTCTACCTAACGGCCGACGGTGTGGACGGCGGCGCCATCGAGACGGCCATGTTGGATTTCGGCATGCCCATGGGACCGGCCACCCTGGCGGACCTGACCGGCATCGATATCGGCTATCACGTCAACAAAACGTTTGAAAAAAGATTGGGTGACCGCTACAAAGTGCATCCATTGACGGAATTGATCTATCAAACCGGGTGCTACGGCCGCAAAACCGGGGCCGGCTATTTTGACTACAGCGGCGACCAACCCGTGCCCAACCCAATCGTGACGGAAGTGGTTCAAAAATTCCTCAAAGACAGTGGGGTGGAATCCAAAGAAATGGCCAAGGAAGATATCATTGACACCATGCTGGCCCTCGGCATCAACGAGGCCACCCTGATGATCGAAGAGGGCATCTGTGACCGTCCGCAGGACATGGACCTGGCCATGATATACGGTACCGGTTTCCCACCCTATCGCGGCGGTATCCTGCGTTTTGCCGACACATGGGGTCTCAAAAACATATATGGCAAACTGCTGTCCCTCGAAAAACAATATGGCAAAAGGTTTGCCCCGGCCAATTTGTTGAGAGAGATGGCAGAAAAAGATCAGAAATTTTATCGAGAATAACGCTATTAAGTATTTGAAAATTACAAGCACCAAAATTCAAATTTCAAATAAATACCAATGACCGAAATTCAAAACTAGTCTGTTGCTTAGCCGGTATCAATCAAGCCGTAAGATAATTTCGGTAATTGGAATTTCGGATTTGGAAATTGTTTGTAATTTGGTGCTTGAAATTTGGACTTTTTTGTAGGTAGCGAAAGATATTGCTCATAAATTAATAAGAATGTAAGGAGGACAAAACTATGAGAGACGTGGTAATTGCTGGATATTTAAGAACCGCTCAATCCCGCTCCCGCCCCAATGATCCTGCGCGGGATTGGTTTTGCAAGATGAGATCCGATGAACTGCTGGCCAAATTGCTGCCGGAGGTCATTAAACGAAGCGGTATCGAGCCCGAGGAAGTCGATGATTTTCTGTTGGGCTGCGCCACCGGCGTCTCTGAACAGTGGGCGTACGGCGGCCGCAATCCGATTTTGCTGGCCAACCTGCCCGAGACCATTGCCGCCAAATTCGTGGACCAGCAATGCGGTTCCGCCATGGCCGGGATTCACATCGGTTTCATGGAAATTGCCCAGGAATTTGCCGATGTCGTGCTCATCGGCGGCATGGAGCATATGACCCGGGTGCCCATGGGAGCGCCATTGATCGATCGGGGTGCCATCGTGCCGAACATGACGCTGTTCATGGACCCGAAATATCAGCACTGGGACATGATGACGTCCATGAACATGGGGCTGACGGCCGAGAAACTCTTTGCCCGGACCGACTACACCAAAGAGGATATGGATAAATGGGGTGTGCGTTCTCACCAGCGTGCCGCCCAAGCCCAGGAAGACGGCTTTTTCGCCGGAGAGATCATGCCCATCGAAGCCGAGCAGGCCGACGGTTCGACGATGGTGGTAGACAAGGACCAGGCCGTGCGGGGGGACACCACCCTGGAAGGTGTCGCCTCGCTGAAGCCGGCCTTCAAAAAAGACGGTGTGATCACGGCCGGCATTTCATCGCCGTTGAACGCCGGGGCCACCTCCATGGTGTTGATGTCCAAGGAAATGGCCAAAAAGAAAGGCATCAAACCGTTGGCAACCATTCGATCCATCGGTTTTGCCGGGGTGGATCCGACCATCATGGGGCATGGACCGGTACCGGCCAGCCAGAAAGCCCTTGATCGGGCCGGACTCAAGGCTTCGGATATTGATTTCTGGGAAATTAACGAGGCCTTTGCCATTGTGGCGCTCAATTGCATCGCGGAATTAGGCCTCGACCCGGAGACCGTCAATGTAATGGGCGGCGGCACTGCTATCGGTCATCCCCTGGGGGCCACCGGTATCAGATTGACCGGCACCCTGGCGCGGATCCTGGAAGCCAAGGGGGGCCGCTACGGCTGCGCCAATGCCTGCGTCGGCGGCGGTCAGGGCGTGGCGACGATCATTGAGCGGGAAGACTGATATTTTCTGCTTGCCAGTTGATCGGCTGATATAGCTTGAACAGGAGGACTTTAAGTTTAGGGGAGTCTCAGTCCTTAGAGATTGGCAAGCAGAAAATATATTGGTTTTTTTTCTTGAAGACGCCGGGGCGCGGTTTATCCGGGCCCACGCATTATCTCAGACAGGATCAATACGACTGGATTTGCCCGGCCTGATGCCGGTATCAAGACTCTGTAGGATGTGGCGAGAATTGCAGAGAAAGAAGATTTTATTAAAAAAATTTTTGATATATTTTCTGCCTTTCGATAACGAAGTCCAGAATCAATGGAATCCTGTTTAATCCTTAACTATGTATCAAGAATAGAGGCAGAAAATATGTTCCAGCCATTCCATGAAGTCGTATCGAATGTTTCAGGAACGATTCTGAAGTATGAGAAAGAAATGGATCGTCCGGTAATCGGTGTCATGCCGGCCTATTTTCCGCTGGAGTTAATCGAGGCGGCGGGCGGATATCCGGTCCAGCTGTGGGGCAATAATTTACCCATCGAAAAGGCCGATGCGCATCTGCAATCCTATTGCTGCTCCGTGGCGCGATCGGTCATGGAACTGGAGATGCGGGGAGGCGCCCACATGGTCAAGGCTTACGCCTTTACCTCGCTGTGTGACACATTGATCAATTTACGGGAAATTTATCGCCGAGTTTTCACCAAGCCCACCCTGGAGCTTTCCATACCGATTACCCGGACGGCGGAAGCCCGTCGCGAGTATCTGGCCAGTGTCGTAAAATCCGTAACCGAGGGCTTGGAAAGTATCACCGGCCATAAAATTACAGCCGAGTCACTGGCTGGCGCAGCGACACTGCACGGCCGCACGCGCGAGTTGCAGCGCCGTCTTTACCAACTGCGATGGGAAAAACCCGGGATTGCCAAAAACCATGATTTTTATAGCACCATCAAAGCCGGATTCTTTTTACCGGCAGGTGTTTACAACCGCATGCTTGAAGTTTTACTGAAGGATTTGACAGACCAAGGGCCGGCAACAGGCAACGGCTTGAAGCTGCTGGTTTCCGGCATGGTTTTCGACCCGCTCGAGATCCACAAGATTTTTGACGAATTGGATGTTAGTGTCGTTGACGACGATTTCGCCAATGGCCGACGCACCGTGTCCAAAGACCTGCTGAAGACCGCGAATCTGGTCGAAGGCATTACGGATTTTCTGTTCAAGCCGGCGCCGTGCTGTTGTATTTACAATCCGGACAATGACCGGCATTCTTATCTGCTGGACCGAGTCAAGCAATCCGGGGCGGACGGGGTTGTATTCTGGTACATCAAATTTTGCGAACCGGATGCCTTCGACCGGCCTCAGCTCATGCAGCATCTCAAAGATGCCGGTGTTCCGGTCACGTTCATCGATTTGGAGCTGACCATGACCAATTTCGATGCCGTGCGGACCAGGATCAGCGCTTTTTGTGAAATGCTCGAAAGGGGTTGAGAGGTTCAAGGTTCAGAGGTTCAAGGTTGAGAGGTTCAAGGTTCAGGGTGCAGAGATTCAGGGTTTATAGGTATTGGAGTTAGGTGTGCGGTATAGGGTGTAGGGTACAGGGTATAGGGTGTAAGGTTAAAGGCTAAAGGTTCAAGGTCGGCTCCCGTGACCAGCGACTACGTGAATCCAAGCGGTCGTTGGCTAACGAGCTTATGAACTCATCAACTTACGAACTTATGGGCTATTTTGCCATCTGTGTAAATCCGTGTAGATCTATGTCCTGTTAAAATTTAAAATAATCAGCTGGAGAGATGTGACGTCATGACCAAATTCGACGCCTACCACAAGATGAAGGAGCTTCTGACGAATTACTACATTGAAGCCAAAACCACCCAGGAAAAGCCCATTGCCTGGATAACCAGCGGTGCGCCGGTGGAGTTTCTTTACGCGATGGATGTGCTGCCGATTTATCCTGAAAATTACGCCGCCATGTGTGCTGCCAATCATCAGTCCATTGAATTGATGGAATCGGCGGAATCCGAAGGATTCTCGCAGGATATCTGCGCCTATGCCCGCACGGATTTCGGGGCCGATATCACCCAGGGGGGGCCGGCGGCCGGATTGCCGGCACCCCACTTTCTGCTGTGTTCCACCAATATTTGCAAAACCGTTATCAAATGGTATGAGGTTATCGCCCGCAAATACGATGTGCCCCTGTTTATCGTCGACACGCCCTTTCTGCATGACGGATTGACGCCGGAATTAATCGATTACACCGTGTCGCAGTTCAAGGATCTTGAAAAATTTCTGGCCGACTTCACCGGCAAACCCTTTGATCGGGATCGTTTGCGGGAAGTTCTAATGCTAAGTCGCGAGGCAGCCGGGTACTGGCAAAAGATGCTGCAATTGGGCAAGACCATGCCATCTCCCTTCAACAGCCTGGATACGTTTATTCACTTAGGCCCCATTGTGACCCTGCGCGGCACCCAGGAATGTGTGGATTACAACAAATTGCTGTATGAAGAAGTCGCATCCCGAGCCCAGAAAAAAATCGGATCTTTACCGGAAGAGCAATACCGGGTGCTGTGGGACAACCTGCCGGTCTGGTTCAAGATGCGGCGGCTGGAGAAATTCTTCGAGGAGCAAAAATGCACACTGGTCGTCACCACCTATGCCAACAGTTGGGGCCAGTACAGCAATTATCCTATCGAAGACAACGCCGACCCCTATGAAGCGGTGGCGAAAAGCTATTTGAATGTATATATCAACACCGGTTTCGAAAACCGCATCAACTATCTGGCGAGCCTGATCGATGAATATTCACTGACCGGATTTATCATGCATTCCAACCGTTCCTGCAAACCGTATTCCGTGGGCATGTACCGCATGCAGAGTGAATTGGCCGACATGACCGGCAAACCGGGGGTGGTCATCGAAGCCGATCAAAACGATCCGCGGGCCTATTCCGACGCCCAGGTGGAGACGCGGTTAGAGGCATTTATAGAGTCGATGGAGCCGATTCAGTGAAAACGGCTTGAATGCTATGAGGCCGGGATGCTGGGAGACTGAAAGGATGAGCGCTACGCTCAAAGAGCATTTCATTTGAAGAGCGCTGCGCTATAGGGTAAAAACCGTCAGAGTATAGTGCGTAGAAATGTAGGGTGGGCTGTGCCTACCATTTATCTTGAGAACATTGCAAACTAAACAATAGCCAATAAATGATCATTGACGTGCCCGAAAAGGAGAAAACCATGACCTACGAAAACCTGATCGTCGAAGACAAAGACCACATCCGCATAATCACCCTCAACCATCCTCCGGTCAATGCCTGGAACTGGGGCTTGATGTCCGATTTTGAAAAAGCCATTGGCGCGGCCGAAAACGACAAGGAGGTGCGGGTGGTGATCATCACGGGCGGTGGGGAAAAGGCTTTTTCGGCCGGCTTCGATTTGAGCGATTCGGAAAATGCCCATAAAACTTCTCCCAAAGGCCGGGAGCTCTGGACCCGGCTCGATCGCTTTTCAAAACCCGTAATCGCCGCCATTAACGGCCATGTGCTGGCCGGCGGTTTAGAGCTGGCCCTAAGCTGTCATTTCAGGATCATGGTCGATGATCCGAACGTAAACGTCGGGCTGACCGAACTGAACGTGGGCATCATTCCCGGCTGGGGCGGCACCCAGCGTCTGACGCGCATCGTGGGCAAGGCCCGTGCCCTGGACATGATCCTGTTTAGCACCCGCATCAACCCGCAACAAGCCCTGGAGGCCGGGCTGGCAAACCAGTTGACCGCGCCGGATAAGCTGCTTGAAACGGCGATTGAATTTGGTCAAAAGTTGGTCAAACGGCCGCCGCTGGCCGTGGGCTGCGTGCTCAAAGCCATTTCGGCCGGTGAGTATGAAGGCTTTGAAAGAGGGCTTGCAGTGGAAGAAGAGGGCAGTGCGGTGGTCGGCGCATCGAAAGATCGCATCGAGGGGTTTACGGCCTTTCTGGAAAAGCGTGAGCCGGTGTTCACGGGTGAATAGCCGGAAAATTTAGCCGTAACAAAGACGCCGAAAGGATATGAAGCCCTGCCCGTTGAGCCGGGCTTCTTGCTTTTCGCAGATCAAAAGCCATCCAATTTTTGCTTGACAGATTCCTGAAGCCGTTGGTAGGTATAAATCAGCGGCCATCAGCAGTGCGTGGCCCAGGGCCCTTCAAGGGACCATCCTCATGTCCCCAGCTCTGCTGGTGGTCGCTGATTTCGCTTATTCCAATTGCTCACAGTATCCCATAGTTTCAAAATTCTGAACCTGGTTTAGGTTCGGATACTAAATGCAGCACGCAGAACTTCCGCCCTAATCTAATGATACCATCAAGGGGACCCGCCATGAAATCTGCTTTAATGGAAGAGCTCAGCTGGTATGACGTTCAGGAGTACCTCAAAAGCGACGATCTCATTATTTTGCCGATCGGATCCGTTGAACAACATGGACCCCATCTGCCCTTGGCCACAGATTCGATCAATGTTCGCTATCTGGCCACCCAGGCAGCTACGGCAGCCGGAGTACTGGTCGCTCCGACAATCAAAACCGGGGTCTCATTTAACCACTACGATTTTCCGGGAACCGTCAGCCTACAGCCGGAGACCCTTACCAGCCTGATTGTCGATGTGGTCAAAAGCCTTATTCACCATGGCTTTAACAAGATAATACTTTTAAATGGCCACGGCGGCAACAATTCTGCGATTGAAACCGCCGCCATCAAACTCAAAATTGATTTCACAAAACAAATAATCGGTGTTCTGCACTCCTGGTTGCTGTGTAAAGAATCGGCCGAGATTCTGGAATCTCCCATCCGCTATCATGCCGACGAAGGTGAGACCTCCCGCATGCTCGTCAGTGCCCCGGAATTGGTTAACATGGATCGAGCGAAGCTGGAGGTCCCTCATTCAAAGTCGGGTCTTTTCAATTTTGACATTAAGGAGGTCTTCAATCAGGTGGTATTCTATGGTTTGCCGCGAACCCAGACGGTCACCAAGTCTGGAATTTTCGGTGATGCCGCCATCGGAAGTGCCGAAAAAGGGCAGGTTTTGTTTAAGGAGATGATTGGAAATTTCGTTAAGGAAATTAGGCGGCTAAAAGCCGTTGATTTAGAAGACTACATCGAGGGCTAGGTTCTAGGCTTATCCCGAGACCATGCTGGTAAAAAGTGACTCGATCGGTGCTGCACTGGTGCAGTTCATTGGAAATAGGTTTCAAGTATCGGGTTTCGGGTGTCAGGATACAGAGGTGCTACGACCTCGTATGAATCTACAAAAAATGACGAATGACGAATGTTGATTGACGAATGGTGGAATCGCTTCAGGCTTCGCCTTCGGCTACGACCCGACACGTCGCTCAGTCATTTTAAAATAGATAGAATACATTCCTTCGTCCTTCGACATTCGTCAATCGACATTCGACATTTGTCACACTGGCGTTTCTATTTTGATTTGACCGGCGGTTTTTGTTGCCGGTGGTTGGCTGACACCTGATACCCGAAACGCTGACACCCGACACCTGACACCTGAAACCTTCAGTTTTTCTAACAGGTTGCCGGAAGCAACCAGACAAGGGCCTTTTCGCCATGCCGAATACCGTAGCTGAGAGCAAAGGCGCTGCCATCTGGCAACGGCCGCACGTGCCGCTATTGTTTCTGCCGGTTCTTTTCTTCTTTGCCTTTCTGGTGGTCCCCCAGCTTTATATGCTGGCCGTCAGCTTTTTTACCTATAAGCCGATGGAGATATTTATCACCGATGTCACCCTTGAAAACTACATGCGCTTTGTTACGGACCCGTTTTACCGGAGAGTTTTGCTCTACACGGTGTGGCTGGCTTTCTCGGTTACATTTTTTTCGCTGCTGCTGGGCTATCCTCTATCTTATTTTTTGGCACGTACCCGGTCGGGGAAAAAGGCCTTCTACATCTTTTTGTTGCTGGTTCCCCTTATGGTCGGAATCATCGTCAGAACATACGGCTGGATTGTCCTCCTGGGACGAGAGGGGCTGATTAACAACATTCTGCTCGGACTTAATCTGGCCGACGAGCCGGTGAAAATTCTCAACACCCACATGGCGGTCGTAATTGGCATCGTCGAAGTGTTGATGCCCTACATGGTACTTCCGATCGTGTCTGCAATTCAGAAAATCCCGGTAAGTCTGGAAGAAGCCGCCGCCAGCCTCGGGGCCAACAAATGGTATGTGTTCGTTCACATATTAATACCTCAGAGCCTGCCCGGGGTCATATCCGGGTCGATAATCGTTTTTACCCTTACGGCTGGTGCTATCGTGACGCCGGCCCTTTTGGGCGGACCGAAGATCCACACCATGGGCACCGTCATTTATCAACTGATGATATCAACCCTGAACTGGCCTTTCGGCTCGGCGACGGCATTTATTTTGCTGGTGATGGAATTTTCAATCGTTCTTTTGCTGATCAATGTACTGCTGCCGGTCACCCGCAGGGGGAAAAAGACATGAAAGCTTCGAAATTTCTATTCGGGATTTTCATTGTTGCCGTTTATCTCTATTTGCTGGCGCCGGTGATCGTGGTCATTTTTACGTCGTTCAACAAAACGGCTTTGAATGCATTTCCGCCTCAAGGGCTTTCAGTCCGATGGTACATCGAATTCTTCAAAGATCCGACTTTTATGAACGCCTTTTTCAACATCAGCCTGAAAATCGCAATTTCCGTGGCATTCATTTCAACCGTTTTGTCTCTGCTGGCAACGATTGCCATTGCGCGGTACAAATTTCCGCTGTCGTCGTTGATTCAGACATTTCTGCTGTCACCGTTGATGATACCCCACATGCTCGTAGGCATTGCCCTGCTTCTGTTTCTTTCTAAGGTATTTATCGGCGGCAGTCTGCGGCTTGTCATCGGTCATGTGATTATTACCGTGCCCATCGCCATCCGTGCGATTTATTCCAGCATGGCCGGGTTGAATCCCACGTTTGAAGAAGCCGCCCGCACGTTAGGGGCCAACCGCTGGCAGACATTTTTTCTCGTTACGCTAAGGCTGACTTTTTCCGGGATTATGGCGGCCTTTATTTTCTCATTTATCATTTCATTTACCGATGTCAACGTCGCACTTTTTTTAACCGGCCCCGGAACCACGACGTTGCCGATTGAAATTTTTACCTTCTTGACCTGGGACAGCAACCCGATGATTGCTGCCATTACCACCATACAGGTATTTATGATTATTGCATTTAGCTATATTTTGGAAAAGTTGGTCGGATTGAGTTCCGTCATGCAGCATTAATTCTGACATTGCATGCAAACCACGCAAGCGGAGCCGGTCGCACATATTAATGGTTCCATATGGATGGAAAAAAGAATCTGTTTCGTTCCGGAAGTTTTTGAAACAGGGCCGCAACCACAAGCGGCCCCAAAATCGGCGTATGAAAAATGCTGAAAGGAGGCATAACATGAGCTACAGCAGAAGACAATTTTTAAAGACCACCCTGGGCGCAGCCGGCACAATGGCTGCTGCAAATTATGGCCTTAATTTTCTATCCCCGAAACTCGCAGAAGCCAAGCAGGTCGATTTGAACTTCCTATTTGCAGGTGGTACCTGGAAAAAATGGTTTGAGCAATCCTTCACGATACCCTTTGCCAAGGAGAATAATTGCAAAATCATCATTTCCTCCGGCGATTCGGCCTCGCAGATGGTGCGAGTACGAGCTGAAAAAGGCAATCCCAGCTTTGACTTCATCCATGTCCAGCAAATCAATGCCATGCAGTTGGGATCCGTGGGACTGCTCGAAGAGTGGACCAATGAAAATATCCCAAATTTGAAAGATGTTCACCCGGCTTTTAAAAATCCCTATCATGCGGGTAAAGTTGTTGCCCCATACGGTCTGGCATTCAACACCAAAATGAGCACCAAGGATGTTTCGTCATGGAATGACCTATGGGATCCGGCATTCAAAGGCAAGGTCGGTATACCCAAATGGCCCTGGGTGGGGGAGACCTGGTTTAACGCGGTGAACAAAGTATTCGGCGGTACCGAAACCAACATCACACCGGGTATCGAGAGATGCCGCCAATTGGTCAAAGAAAATAAAGCGGTTATACTCGACAGTGTCGAGCACACCAAAAACCTTTTTGTATCCGGTGAGATCTGGATCGCTCCCTACTACACCGCACGAACCAATCAGGCCATCAAAGCCGGCGCACCGCTAAAATTCATTTATCCGAAAGAAGGCGGTTTGGGCTGGTACTTTGGCACCGCGATTATAAAGGGACGTCCGGAAGAGAATCTCAATATGGCTTTCAAGTTTGCCGATTATACCCTCGATCCGCAGAAGCAGCTGGCATTCTCAACCATCTGCGGCTATCCGCCCACCAACATGAAAACCATGGCCATGCTGCCCAAAGATCGCCAGGATCTATTTCTGACGCCGGCACAGATGGATAATCTGGGTAAAATAAAAATCGATTTCGTAAAGATGCTCGAAAATTCGGACAAGGCCGGTGAACGTTGGAACAAGGAGGTCTTGGGATAGTCTGCAGGTTGAGAATAGGCGTTTAGCTGCATTAATTCGACAACTTATTGTCGATATTACCGTGCGGATGGATATTTGAAGGTGTCAGGTGTCAGTGTTTCACTAGTGATATAGATATAAGAGCAGGCACTCAACCAATTCAAATAACGATTAACAAATAACAAATAACACCTAAATGAGCGCTTTTCGCTCATTTAGAGTTATAACTCCCATATGTGAACTTTCGAAAGACTGTTATGGACGCTGCCAGCTTAGAGTTAAAAAATCTGGTTAAGTTATACAAAGAGGTATTGGGAGTCGGACCGATTTCCCTGAGAGCCGAACAGGGCGAATTCATCGCCTTATTGGGGCCCAGCGGTTGCGGCAAAACAACCACGTTAAGATGTATTGCCGGTTTGGAAACACCCACCCATGGCGAAGTTTTGATGAATGGCGAGCTGATCAACGATCGCCAACCCCACAAGCGGGAAATCGGTTTCGTCTTTCAGGACTACGCCCTTTTCCCCCATATGACCGTCGCTCAAAATGTTGGTTTTGGACTTCGATTCAGAGAAATTAAAAAAGACAAAAAGGAGATTCGAACCAGAGTTATGAACACTCTGGCATTGGTCAACCTCGAGGGCCTGGAGGACCGCTATCCCAGCCAGTTGAGCGGGGGCCAGCAGCAGCGGGTTGCCTTGGCCCGGGCAATCGTTATTCGGCCGAAGATTTTGCTTTTGGATGAACCCCTGAGCAACATTGATGCGGCCCTGCGCCAGAGGATGCAAATTGAACTCAAAAATTTGCAGCAAAAAATCGGCATCACGGCGATCCACGTCACCCACGACCAGCAGGAAGCGTTTACGTTGGCCGACAAAGTCGCCCTTTTTAACAAGGGAAAGCTCGTCCAATTCGGCCCCCCCGATGAGGTTTACGAGTCGCCCATCGATCCTTTTGTGGCGGAGTTTATCGGTGATACTAATTTTTTGGAAGGTGTAATCCGCACCCGTGAAGACCGGCTGTTTTTGGAGAGTGATTTTGGCCTGGAACTCGAACTCGATCCCACAATTTTGCATGATGGGGAAAAGATGGAACGCAAGGTGCTGATGACCATCAGACCGCAGCGCATCAAGGTTGACACGGTTGACATTCTTGAAGGGAAAAACATCACCCAGGGAATTATCGAGCAGAAGATCAACATGGGTGATCTCTTTCGCTTCCTCATTCGATTGGGCGGTCAGGAGGCATCTCCGGAAGCTGCGGGGTCCAGGGGTGTGGTCATGATCGTCAACAAATACAATACCCGGGAGAGTCGGCAATTGCCTGCCCAAGGGCCGGTTCGGGTTCAGCTGCACCCGAAGGATATCCGGACGGTGAGAACCCAATAAAAAACGCAATCAAGGACCTGGTTTTCATTCAGTATCTATTTTCAATCTTCAATATTCATTCCCCCGGTAGAGCGGGATCACCGCTGCGCGGCGACCGGCTTCGCCGGGTTGGGATTTTATCGGCTAGAAAATTTTAGCTTATTGAGGGTGTTATATGAGATCCGATCGACAGGCGCCATTGTTAGAATCTGCAGCCACGGGAACTTCTGTTCGGCGCATGCTTGAAATCGGCCGCCGGACGGACGGCTCTTCCCTGGGGGTGCCGATGGTGGTGGTAAACGGGGCCCAACCCGGGCCGGTGCTCTGGGTGCAGGGCTGTCTTCACGGGGATGAATATGCCGGATCACGAGCGATTCATCTTTTTGTTGCCGGCCTGGATCCCAATAGACTGGCCGGAGCCGTCATTGCCGTACCGGTGGTCAACCTCACGGCCTGGGAACAAAAAAACCGTGTCAGCCCAATAGATCATCTCGATTTAAACCGTGTGTTTCCGGGGGCACCGGAAGGAACCTGGACCCGTCGGTTGGCCCATTGTCTGGAAGAGGCAATTACTGCAAATGCCGACTTTGTGCTGGATCTGCACGGTTATCGTTCGGATTTTTTCGCGCTCTATTATGACCAGCAAGATGATGCCGGCAGGTTGGCTAAACAAATGGCCCTGGACTCCGGCGCACCTTCAGTGGTCGGAGCCAAGGAAAAATGGCTGGAGAACGCCCTGTTTGTCGTCATGACCAAGCGCGGGATACCAACGATTTTGATCGAGGCTCCGGGTGAGGGCCGCAGTGATCTTGAAATTATCGATTACTATCTCGGGTGTCTGCAAAACATTGCAGCCGGGCGGGGGATGATTTCGGGTGAAACGAACCCAAGGTCATCGCCGAACCGGATTAAGAATCTCATTTCCATTCCGGCTCCGGAAAGCGGGTTCGTCGAACTGAAAATTGCACGCGGCGACAAGGTCGAAAAAGGCCAGATGCTAGCCAGGATGCTTTCCGTCTACGGAGATTCCATCGGCGAGGTGCGCTCTCCTGTGGGGGGCGCATTAGTACTCAATCTGGATACGCACGGTGTGATTTACAAAGGCGAACCGTTGGTCATGGTCGGTGAGTTGGCTGATTGAGGATTTCCTGATTGTTTTAAGACTACACTCGGAAGGGATGCAGTACCCGCCAGTCAGGAAGTTGTATGGGTTTCAGGTGTCAGGTTTCAGGTGTCAGCGCTGGTGCCGGTCGATGATTAGGTCAGTTTAATCTGAATATAGGCTTTGGCTTTACAGGGGAAAAAGTGAAAAGGAAATCACGCGAAGGGTGAAGGAATGTATTCCGATAATTTTATTAAATCGACAGAGTAACACGAATCCACCCTTCGAAACTCTGCGGTTTAATAAAGTGCGGTTGTACGGTTCGCCGCTTCCTGAATCTGCTGCACGCTCTACGTTTCCCCGGAGTCTCATGCTATGATTTAGCATCTTCGTGGCCTGAAACCTGACACCTGACACCTGAAACCGTTAAAAACTCAAATCATCCGGCAACGTCGGCAGCAGCCGGACAATACGTTGCCGCTAATAACCAAACCGAACTCTTGATAGGAGGGACATATGGAAAAGTTACAAATTGGGTCGGCCGCGGCTGAACCCGGTAGCCGGGCCAACGGTTACCTTGACGTTGCTTCATACAATGATGGCTCGCCGGTGCAGACCCCGGTGATTTTAGTCCATGGCGCCAAGCCGGGACCCAAACTTTGGGCCCAGGGATGTATTCACGGCGACGAATTTTGCGGCACTTTGGGGATTCTTCAAATCTGCCGCGAATTGGATCCTGCCCAAATGGCGGGCTCTTTTATCGGGCTGCCGGCCCTGAACATCACCGCTTTCAGAAGCAGTCAGCGCTTCTCACCGTATAGTTATTTCGGCGTGCCGGATCTCAACCGTGTTTTCCCTGGCAAAGCCGACGGCAATTTTAATGAAATAATGGCATCCAAGATATTTGAGACAGTTCAGAAGCACGCTGATTTCATGATAGATTTCCACTGCGGCCACAATGCCGAGACCCGCTGGACCCTGTTTAACGAAGATGGCACGGAGGAAGCCAAAAAATCAATGGAGTTGGCTAAAGCGTTTGGCATCGAGATTATTTATCCGTGTGATTATCCAGTGCTGCAGAACGCCATGTTCACACAGGCTTCCAACGTAGGCATTCCGGGTATTATCGTTGAATCGGGCGGCGGTGGTGAACTGGCCACCGAAGAAGCGGTCAACACAGTGGCCGAGGGTCTTGCCAATATGCTGAAGCATGTGTGCGTCCTTGAAGAGCCTTGTCAATTCAAAGATCAGTATATCATTCTCAAGGAATGGGACTGGATTATGGCGCCCCATGGCGGCCGATTCGCACCGACCGTCAAAATCAACGACAAAATTGAAAAAGGCCAGATCATTGCCAGGGTGTATACCCTTTTTGACGAGGAACTGGAGCCGATTCGGTCGCCATTGGACGGTCTTGTACTGACCGTCAACAAGAAGCCGTTTGTTTCAGCCGGCGATTCGATATTCCAAATGGGAACACCGGCATAATTAATATAGACTGAATACCTTAAATCCAAAATCCGCATTCCAAAATCTAAAATTTGCTTTTTGAATTTTCTTTTCTATGATCAGACCGGCTGTCCTTTAGCCGGAGGCCGCCGCTCTTATGAAACTCTTCAAGAAGAACAAATCGGGTTAATCCTGGGATTCTTTGCATTTTGTAGGTTGGGTTGAGCCAAATTCCGGCTTTGTTGGATTTCGTTGCAATCAATCCAAACTACATTTTGCCGATGATATGTTGAGATGCGAAACCCAACATCGAACAATGATTTCTGCCAATTTTAATTTAACTGTTTTAGCGGCAACAATAATAACAGTAAGGCTCAAATAAATGCCAAAGATCAATATAAATGACTGCAACATCTACTACGAAATTCACGGACAGGGCGCTCCGCTGGTCTTGATTATGGGACTGCGGCGCAATGTGGAGTGGTGGTATCGCCAGATACCTGACTTGGCGCAGCAATTTCAGGTCATCGTTTTTGATAACCGGGGTGCCGGACGATCCGACAAACCGGTGATGGAATACTCCATACGTCTGTTTGCGGATGAAAGAGCTGATACCCGAAGCTGAGCTGGTGGTCTACCCAGGCGGGCGGCATTGCGTGATGATTGAGCACGCCGATCAGTATAATGCGAAGGTGATAGAATTTTTCAAGACCGCTGGTGACCGCAAAGCGTAGTGCTTTTAGACCTCGGTACAAAACCAAGGATGGTGGATGTTGGTTCGAGGTAGCTGCGTTGGGTTTCGATCTTATGGTTGAGCCAACAATGGAAGACAATCTTGTAGGTTGGGTAGAGGAACGAAACCCAACATCCTGTTATCGGATCTCAACCCAACCTACATTCAGAGCAATTTAGTGGATAAAATGACTGGAGCAAAACCAACAAACCCGCGCTGATAATGCTTTATTTTCAGGGTGGGGATAAACCCCGCCGCTACATTTTTGGATAGCCGGACCAATATTCCGGCGCTCCAATACTCCAGCCCTCCATCACTCCAGCATTTAAGCGGTCGGAAGCTTGTAATCCTTGTATTCGCTGCGCAATTTGGTTTTTAAGATTTTGCCGGTTGCCGTGTGCGGCAATTCGTCGACAAAAATGATATCATCGGGCAGCTGCCATTTGGCCAGGGCGCCCTTCAGGTGTTCGATAACTGCCTCTTTGGTCACCTCGGCTCCTTCTTCCTTTACGGCCACCAACAAGGGACGCTCATCCCACTTGGGGTGTGCGACCGCGATGACGGCGGCTTCGGCAATGCCAGGGCAGCCGACCGCTTCGTTCTCCACGTCGATGGAAGATATCCATTCGCCGCCGGACTTGATGACATCCTTGGAGCGGTCGGTAATCTGCATGTAGCCGTCCGGGTCGATGGTGGCCACATCGCCGGTGTCAAACCAGTTTTCTTCATCCACCACTGCTTCGCCGCCTTCACCTTTAAAGTAGCCGGAGGTAATCCAGGGACCCCGCACCAGCAGGTTGCCGAAGGCCACGCCGTCCCAAGGCAGATCTTTGCCTGCGGCGTCGACGATTTTCATATCGACGCCGTAGATGGCCCGGCCCTGCTTGAGTGACAGGTCGATTTTTTGATCGATGGTATATTCCCGGTGCTTCTTTTTCAGGTTGCAGGCGGTCCCCAGCGGGCTCATTTCCGTCATGCCCCAGGCGTGCAGGACATTGACATTGTAATCCTTCTCAAAGGATTCAATCATAGCCCGGGGGGCAGCCGCACCGCCGATGACCGTCCGTTTCATGGAAGAAAACTTTTTGTCGTTTTCTTTCATATACCCGAGCAGCATCATCCAGATGGTCGGCACACCGGCCGATAGGGTAACCTGCTCGTTTTCCATCAATTCATAGAGCGCTTCGCCGTCCATGCGGGCGCCGGGCATGACCATTTTAGCACCGCTCATGGCGGCGGCATAGGGAATGCCCCAGGCATTGACGTGAAACATGGGTACCACCGGCAGAATCGTTTCGGCGTTGGACAGTCCCAGGCCGTCCATTGTGCAGACGGCGTAACTGTGCAAAATGGTTGAGCGGTTGCTGAACAAGACGCCTTTCGGATTGCCGGTGGTGCCGGAGGTGTAGCACAGGGAGGAGGCTGTACGCTCATCGAATACCGGCCATTTATAATCGTCATCGGCCGTGGCCAACAGATTTTCATAGCAGATGACGTTGGACAATTTGGTCTCGGGCATGTTGGCATCGTCGGTCATGATGACAAAGCCTTTGACATTGGGGATGTGTTCGACGATGGCCTCGATCAGGGGCACGAACGTCAGATCCATAAAAATGTATTTGTCTTCGGCATGATTGACGATATAGGCAATCTGCTCGGGGAACAGCCGCGGATTGATGGTGTGGCAAATGGCGCCCATGCCGGAAACGCCGTAGTATATTTCCACATGCCGGTAGCCGTTCCAGGCCAAGGTGGCGATGCGATCGCTTTGCTCGATTCCCAACTTTTCGAGGGCTTTGGCCAACTGGCGAGAGCGAACCACGCAATCCTTGTAGGTGTACCGGTGAATCGGTCCTTCAACGGTGCGGGAAACGATTTCCTCGTCGCCATGATTCAAAGCGGCAAATTCGATTAGTGATGAAATTAACAGGGGACTGTCTTGCATTAAACCGTACATGTTAAGGGTACCTCCATCTAAAAAATCAGTTAATTAGTTGATTGGTTGATTAGTTATTTGTTTAAAAGGAATCGCTGCGCTCTGTCAATTTAGAAACCCAAAATCGATAGGATTCCTTAATTCGTCATTCGTCATTCGACATTCGTCATTTGCTCACACTTCCAGCCATTCCTTGCGGATGGTGTCATCGGCCTTGAGGTCTTCCGGGCTGCCTTCGAACACGATCTGTCCATGGCCCATAATGTACAACCGCTGGGATATTTTCAACGCGATGTTCAGTTTTTGTTCCACGAGCAGCACCGACACGCCGCGTTGGGCAATTTCTTCGATTAACCTTCCGACCTGTTCCACCAGTTTTGGTGCCAGGCCCTCGGTCGGTTCATCGATCATGATAAAGGTCGGATCCCCCATCAGGGTTCGGCAGATGGTCAGCATCTGTTGCTCACCACCGGAGATCAAGCCGCCGTTTATGTTGGAACGCTCTCCGAGTTTGGGGAACAATTTGAAGACATCATCGATGCTCCAGCGGCTTTTTTGGCCGCGACCTTTCATACCCAGCTGAAGATTTTGCAGAACCGTCAGGCCCGGGAATATCCAGCGATCCTCGGGGACAAACCCGATACCCATGCGGGCGATAGCATGGGGCTTCTGGCCGCTGATGATTTCGCCCTGATATGTAATTGTGCCAACGGGGGGAACCAGGCCCATGATCGTTTTGCAGGTTGTGGAGCGGCCAACCCCATTGCGGCCCAGCAGGCTGACAATCTCACCATCACCAACTTTTAAATTTACCCCCTGCAGGATGTGGCTGCTGCCGTAATAGGCATGCAGGTCTTTGACCTCAAGCATTCAGGCGACCTCCTTTCCCAGATAAGCTTCCTGCACATCGGCGTTGCTGCGGATTCCGTCCGGTTGATCCGTGGCGATAATTTCGCCGTAAACCAGCACTGAAATGCGGTCGGCCAAATCGAATACGACACTCATATCATGTTCGACCACCACCAGGGTCTTGTCCTCGGTGACACTGCGGATCAGGTTGACGGCACGATCGGTTTCGCTGTGACTCATACCAGCGGTGGGTTCGTCCAAAAGAATCACCTCGGCACCGCCGGCAATTGTCACACCGATTTCGAGAGCACGCTGCTGGGCGTAGGCCAGTTCACCGGCGGCCACGAACCTGCGGTCGCTCATGTTGATTTTTTCCAGCAGTTCCTCGGTTTTTTCACTCAGCTCTTTGCTACGGTGGCAGAGATGCCAGAAGGAGTACTTGTATTTAAGCGGCCATAAAAGGGCACAGCGGATGTTTTCGAACACACTCATCCTGGGGAATATATTGGTAACCTGAAAGCTGCGGGATAATCCCAGACGGTTAATGTGATGCGGCGCCTGGTTGGTGATGTCATGGCCGCGAAGCTTGATTTGTCCTTTACTGACTTCATAAAAACCGCTTATCAGGTTAAACAGCGTCGATTTGCCGGCCCCGTTAGGGCCGATGATCGCGTGTCGTTCACCTTGATGGACTGCCAGATCGACACCGTTGATGATTTTGCTGTTGCCAAAGCTCTTGTGAACGTCTATGAGCTCCAGGACCTCTTTGCTCATGATGCGGAATCCTTTTGTTTGATTTGCTCAAGGGCGGTCTGCCAGGCCCGTCCGACAACGGGTCTGGTCTTAAGGAACCAGAAAAAGCCCCCCACCGACAGTGCGATGGAAGTAATCCAGGGCCCGAGCGACTGGGCATAGAATTCGATGCCGAATATATGCATGGGATCTTCGGGTTTGATGCTCAGGGAAAGATGGTAATTGATTTCGATGAGGGTCATACAGCCCAGAAATAAAGTGATAACCGGCCCGGCCATGATGAGGTATGACTTGAGGACCCCGGTCAGGGCCCGGCCCTGCCACAATGGTTTGTGCATCATGATCAACCCGGCCAGACCGCCCGGCGCCCAGAGAATCATGGCGACAAACATCAGACCGTAGTAAAGTATCCAGGCATGAGTGATATTGGCCAGCATCAGCTCCATTAAAGTGATCAGGATGGCCCCCAGGATGGGGCCGAAAAAGAATCCGATTCCGCCGATATAGGTCATCATCAGAACATTGGCAGAAGGGATCGCCCCCACAACTTCCGCTGTGACAATTTCGTAGTTGATCGCAAACAGCCCGCCGGCGACCCCTGCGAAGAAGGCGGCCAGGGAGAGTTGGATGGTGCGCACGATGTGCGTGTTGTATCCCACGAAAGGGGTGCGCTCCGGATTATCGCGCACGGCGTTGGCCATACGGCCCATAGGTGTCCGGGTTAAAAGATACATCAACCCGATACTGACCAGCATCCAGAAAACGATCAAATAGTAAACCTCGACTTGCTGACCGAAGCCAAAAGGGGTCAGGGTAATCTCGGCCATGCGATCGCCGGATATGCCTTCCTCGCCCCCGAAAAAACTGGGCAGCATCAGCGAGCATGCCGCTATCAGCTCACCGATGCCCAGTGAAATCAAAGCAAAGGGGGTGCCGGCCCGGCGGGTGGACACGTAACCGAATATGATCCCGAAACATAGGCCGCCCAGCCCGCCGATCAGGGGCAGCAGCTCCAGGGGCAGCAATAGTGAGCCATCATTAATGAAATTCAGGGCATGCATGGCTATAAAACCGCCCAATCCGAAATAGACGGCATGGCCGAATGACAGCATCCCACCCTGGCCCAGGAGCATATTATAAGAAAGGGCGAATATGATCATGATACCCATTTCGCTGGCCATGGAGAGCAAAAAGCCGGATCGAAGGAAAACAGGCAGCAAGCCAAGCAACAGGATCGCTGCGATCCATGGCGCCAATATACGGAACCATCTACTGGAAGAATTGGAATTTTGCATAGTGCTCATGATTCGCGGGTTCCCATGAGACCTTTCGGTCTGAAGATCAACACAAATACCATAAACAGGTAGGGTAATATGGGTCCGGTGTGCGCGATTTGAATGCGGAACAAATCTTTCAGAATACCACCCTGAAAGTTGGGGGCTGCCCCGAAAAGCCTAAACAGGTCCGCCAGAGAATATTCGAGACCGACGGCAAAGGTCTGGATGGCCCCCAGCAGCAATGAGGCCACGAAGGCCCCGGTTAACGATCCCATCCCGCCGACCACAACCACCACGAAAACGATAGGACCCAGCATTCGTGCCATACCGGGGTCGGTGATGAAGTAGTTGCCGCCGATGACCCCGGCCAGTCCCGCCAGCGCCGATCCACCGCCAAACACCAGCATGAAAACCATCGGCACATTGTGCCCCAAAGCGCTGACACCATCGGGATGGGTGAGGGCGGCCTGAATGATCAGGCCGATACGCGTACGGGTCAGCACCAGGTAAAGGCCCACAAACATGATTACGGCCACCAGCAGCATAAAGCCCCGGTACATTGAAAAATCCGTGGCCCACAGGGTGAAGAGCGGGTTGTCCAGCAGTTCCGGGATGCGGTAGTCAGCGGCGTTGCGGCCCCAGATCAGGATTACCGCTTCTTCGATCAGAAAAGCCACGCCGACAGTAAACAAAAGTTCGGCGACATGGCCGAACTTATGAACCGTTCGCAATCCGAAGCGTTCTATCAAGGCGCCGACCGCCCCGATCAGAAGGGGGGCAATGATCAGTGCGGGCCAGAATCCCACCCACACGCTGATCTGATAGGCGAAATAGGCGCCCAGCATGTAAAAAGAGGCGTGGGCGAAATTGAGCACACCCATCATGCTGAAGATCAGCGTCAGCCCGCTTGACAGCATGAACAACAGCATGCCGTAAAGCAGACTGTTAAGCAGAGAAAACACTAGGTATTCGATCATTTCTCACTCATTTTCCGTTATGGTCAGCCGAATGCGCAAGAATCCAACACGTGTATCGGATGCCTTTCGGCTTGAAGAAAGCGCAAAAAAAACCGAAGCCGGCCGTCCGCCTGATTTAGCAAGAGGCGGACGGCAGCCTGGTTTCGCGAGGTTCGTTCATTAATTTTACGGTCTTTTCATCTTGCAGACTGTCGGCCGCATGGTCGTTTCGGTATCGACGCGCATGTCGGTCCGCCAGCCCAGGCCGGTTTTTTCTACATCGAATGGAACCTTGTCGCTGCCGGCCTTGACCATGGTGGAAATGAACATCGGCTGGTAAAGCTGATGATCGTCGGCACGCATGATGACTTTACCATAATAGGTGTCATGCTCCATGCCCTCCAACGCATAGGCGACGGCCTTGGGTTCGGCCTTGCCGGCTTTGTTGAAGGCCTTGACCAGCATTTCCATCATGGTGCGGATGCGCCCGTAGTAGTATTCAAGGCGTTCATCTTTGCCCACGGCATATTTATTTTGGAATCCGACATAAAATTCCTTGTCGGCCTGCTGGTTATTTTCGTTCCACAGGTTGTTGTGCCATTCGGTAACCTGCTTGACACGATTTTCACCGGCAGCGCCAATTCCTGACGGGCCGCCCAGCCCGCCGCCGTAAAAGGTATAGAATTCAGCGGCCAGGCCGGCTTCCTTGGCAGCCTTGACCAGCAGCTGCATGTCGGCGCCCCAGTTGCCCGTCACGACGATGTCGGCCCCCGAAGCCTGAATTTTGGTGATATAAGGCGAGAAATCTTTAACCTTGCCCAGGGGATGGAAGGTGTCACCCACGATCTGGATGTCCGGACGTTTGGCGGCCAGCATCTCTTTGATAACAGCGCTGCAGGAGTGGCCGAAAATATAGTCCTGATGGATCAGATACACCTTTTTAACATCCTGGCGGGCCTTGATGTGCTCAGAGATGGCATCCATTTTGATGCTCACGTGGGCGTCGAAGCGGAAGTGCCAGAAACTGCATTTCTCCTCGGTGAAGGCCGGAGTTACGGCCGCATAATTGAAATAAACCACCGGGTCATCCGGATTGCGCTTGTTATGCTTGTTGACGGCTTCGATCAGCGCGCCGGCAATACTGGACCCGTTGCCCTGGGTGATAAAGCGGATACCCTGGTCGATGGCATTTTTGAGCTGCACCAACGCTTCTTTGGCGCTGATTTTGTTGTCGAACGCAACGATTTCAAATTTTTTGCCGCCCAAAACGCCACCATTGGCATTGACTAAATCCGCCATGTATTGGAAGTGTTTGTGGCCGGCATCGCCGACATTGCCGAAAGGTCCGGTTAACGGATCGATATAGGCCATTTTAATCGTGTCTGATGCGACGGCTGTTCCGCCTGTCATCACAATCAGGGACATGCCCGCTAGAATAAGAAATAGATGCCTTAATTTCATAACCGCCTCCTTTCAATTAGAAACATTCGGATTAATTTGCAGTGTGCCGCATTGACTTTAACAATTCGGCCGGACCGTTCATTCAAGTATGGCATTTACGAATATGGTGAATATCACCCCCTTTCTGGTTCTAATGCTCAACAATCCTTTTTTTTATGTGGTCAAAACTGCTCGGGCCCTTGGGGCTGCCGCTGTATATGACAATCAGGGTTTTCAGCGGCTGGTCGCCGATCGGTTCGCCGGTGTGTGCGACGCCGGCATCAAAATATATACAGTCGCCTTTGTCAAGAATGAATTCGCGCCGGCCGTATTTAAACCGCATTTTCCCCTGCAGCACAAACAACATTTCCTCACCGTCGTGCTGAAACGTGTGCCTGAGCGCCTCATCCGAGGGATAAGACAGGATAAACGGCTCCATGTGTTTGTTGGGGTACGGGTTGGCCAGGGCTTCATAGGCGTAGCCGAATTCTTCGCCGGTTTTGGCCATTAACGTTCTCTCATTTTCTCTGACCACGCAAATGGAGTCTTCCAGGGTCTCTTCGCCCAGTATTACCGAGACGGAGACGCCCAGTTCCCTGGCAATGACGCTGAGGGTTGCCACCGGCGGAGCTTTGCCGGATTTTTCAACCTTTGAAAGATAACCTTTGGAGTAGCCGGTTTTGTCCGCCAGTTCCTGCAGGGTGTAGCTATTCTGCAGGCGATATTGACGAATTCTTTTTCCTATTTCGGCTTCAACGATCATCTTTAGTAATCAAGTGGATCAAGGAGCTTGCCGTTGATGGACGCGGTTTAGGTCTAGTAAAGGATCCGGGCCCTGAGCTCCAGTTTTTGATTTCTTCCAAGAGGGAATGAAGCTTACTTAGACGCCGAATGGAATACTCCATCATTCCGTTCCCGTTTGCAGCAGGATTCAAGGCACTGCCGATTGTCTCGGAATTGCCCGGAGGGCCAGGTTATCCGCGATAGAATAATGTTATCCAAAAAGAAACAGAATAAACCTTTTTATTGGTTACTAAAATAAAGAATACGGCTGTACCGAACAGATCATGGCCACTAAGGACTCCTACTTGCTTATAGTAAAATTGTCAATAATTAATAGTGGCTTAATTGGGACATACGGTGAAAACAATCGAAAATTACCTGATCACTTTTAAACTCAGACAGTTATCGGACAAGCTAACGGCAAAAAAGAATAAACGGGTCGATGATGTTTACATTTAGGAAACAAGATGGCTTTATCGCGAAATAAACATGGCCAATTTCCTCGGGATTATTTATGATATCAAGCATGAAAAAATACCTGCCAATAGTAATCGGTTTCGTCGCTTTTTTGCTTCTGCAACCTGCAACTGGGGCCCAGCCGCTGATTATGGAAACCGAGCAAGTCGTGGTTGTCTATGAGGAGCCGCTGGCCAGCGCCGCCGCCGAGGTCGTTCGAATATACCCGGGGCTCAAACTGGATCTGGAAGAATTTTTCGGGTGGCAGCTTTATCGCCGAGCGCAAGTGGTTTTGGTGAAAGACACCCACACCTTTCGCAAGATGACCCGCAACAACCTGTTTGTCGCCTTTGCCTTGCCGCACAAGGATCTGATTGTCATTGACTATTCCAGAATGAATACCCATCCCTTTACTCTTAGCACGACCTTGAAGCACGAGCTGGCCCATCTGCTGCTGCACCACCACATCAGGCGGGAGAATCTTCCCAAATGGCTCGATGAGGGGGTGTGCCAGTGGGTTAGTGACGGTATCGGAGAAATATTTGTCAATCAAGGCTGGTCGGGACTCGATGCCGCTGCCATGGCCGGTCGCATCATACCCTTTAATAAATTGGCCGATCGCTTTCCCAATAATAAGGCTTCCTTGATACTGGCCTATGAACAAAGCAAGAGCGTGATCAACTACATCGACCGGCAGTATGGCTTCCGGGCGATCCTGGAAATTCTGGATTACTTGAAAAACGGCGAAACGATCGAAACGGCGCTGCCGGGCAGCCTGGGCATTTCACTGGGGCAATTGGAAGCGGAATGGCTCGACGATCTGGCCAGTACCCCCCGCTGGCTGCTTTTTCTGGCCAGCCACCTTTACGCCATCATTTTTTTCCTGGCGGCCGTGTTGACGTTTTTCGGCTTTATCCGCTACTTGCGACGCCGTAAACGGATCTATGAGGAGTGGGAAGAGGATGAGGATGAGTGGTAAAACTGGGGGACGGGTGTAAATCGGAATGGTGGAATGCATAAGGTAAACGTTGAACGGTATAGGGTGTAGGGTGGAAGGTGGAGGGTTGAGGGTAGATGGTAGAAGGTGGAGGGTAGATGGTAGAAGGTTAGTGTTTGAGGCTGGAGGTTCGAGGGTTGAGGCGCATGGAATATTTGCATGGTGGAAAGGTATGGCATTTCGCTCCGGCTCACAGAGCAAAGGATCGACGTTTGGAATAAGGTAAATGTTGCAGTAAAAATATTGTGTAAAAAAGGAGAAACAATTTTATGGGAAAGTTCCAGGATTTGAAAGTATGGCAGAGATCCAAAGATTTGGCTGTTTATATTTACAAATTGACAGCAAAAGGTGAATTTAACAAAGATTATGGTCTTCGGGACCAAATCAGAAAAGCTGCAGTTTCGATACCAAGCAACATTGCTGAAGGCGATGACCTGGGCTCAAATAAGCAGGCTGTTCGTCATTTCTATATCGCCAAGGGATCTGCTGCAGAAGTATTAACTCAAGCTATTATTGCTTTGGAGATAGGTTACATTAATAAAAAATCTTTGAATATATTCAAAAAGAACGCTCTATTATCTCAGGCATGCTAACCCGTCTGATCAAAGTCCGTTCTGAATAGTTGAACAATCTATCCTTAACTTATCACCTCCGGTCTTCTACCTTCCACCCTCCACCTTCTACCTTCGACCCACCACCTTCGACCCTCCACCTTCGACCCTCCACCTTCGACCCTCCACCTTCGACCCTCCACCTTCGACCCTCCACCTTCGACCCACCACCTTCGACCCACCACCTTCGACCCACCACCTTCGACCCTCCACCTTCGACCCTCCACCTTCGACCCTCCTCCTTCGACCCACCACCTTCGACCCACCACCTTCGACCCTCCACCTTCGACCCTCCACCTTCGACCCTCCACCTTCCACCCTCCATCATTACATTACTGATTTTTTCCGATCGATACCAGCGCCGTTACATACATTAACACGCCGATCCCCGCAATCTGAGGAATACCCCAGCTGATCGCGATTTGGGCGGCGGCGATGGCGGACAAGACCGATGCACAGCCGTTAACCGACCAGGCGTAGGCACGCTGGACCGGGGTATCGAGGAGATAACGCATTCCGAGCGGGAAGGGCAGCCCCATCAAAAAACCTGCCGGCAGCATAACCAGCAGCATAACAGCGTATTGCCAGATAGCCGCGGTTCGCAAGATAGAGGGCAGGAGCAATTCAAAAAAAATTGTCTCCAGAATCAGGACGACGATCAGCAGGGCCAGCAAGCGCCGGAGACTCCGCAGCTCATATTTATACCCCCAGATCGCGCCCAGACCCGAGAAAAAAAGAACCCCCCCCAGCACCAGGGTAAAGCTGATAACCGGATCGCCCGCCACGATGATGAACCGCTTGATGAAAAAAATTTCGACCAGCATAAAGCCGGCACCGACGGCAAAAAAATAGGTGCTCCGGGCTATTTTCGGCTTTTGAATGCCCCGGGTGCTCATCAACAAGGGGATGAACAGCAAGACCAGGGCAATGACCAGCGCTTCGACGAAGACGACCGCGACCACAATCTCACCGGACATAAACAGGGCATAAATTCGACTGCCCAGGCTGCGATAAAGTCTGTCGATTCCGGACCACTTCAGGAAACGGCCGGGAAACGGCCGTTTATCCGACTGGGGGGCCACATCGAGCACGTATTCCCGGAAAAAATCGTGCTGGCGCCCGGTCCGGTAACTTTCTGCCAGCCGGGTGATTTCCGCAAAGTGGTAGGGTTCGTCGAATTGATTGAATCGATTGGCCGTATCCCCATCCATGCCGAGCAGATAAACCAGATCGAAATTTAGGGACTTTGCAAATTCAGCCATGCGGCCTGGATCAATGATTGTTTTGGAGAAAATCAGGCTGAACGTGTCGAAATTGCGCAACACTGCCAGATGACCGGCGGGGCTGTTGACACCGATCAGTTTTAAGGCTTCGTAGGCCGTCCCCCAAAGCCGCAGGGAGTCGGACGGCGGCAGCAGCAGTTTGCGGGATACGGTCACCAATCCGTTCGGCTTCAAGTGTTGCAGGTATTCAGTGAAGGCCTCGATGGTCAGCAAGTGCTCCTGATTGAGGGCGTTGGCGCCCGGAATTGAAGTGCCCCAATTTTCAACATGAATGATATCGTAGTCCTTGTCTTCCCGGGCCAGAAGTGCCCGGGGATTTTGGTTGATGATGTTGAGACGGTAGTGGTTTTTCAATATTGCGGCAACCGGCGGGGATGGCTCGACAATGCTAATCCGGCCGGCCCCGGAGGCCGCGGCACAGGGTATGGAGGAACCGCCGCCCGCTGCAATCAGTAAAACACTATCAGACTCGGGATTCAGGTAATACGCGCCGTAGGACAGCAGGTATTCGGCAAACCGGACCTGTTCGGGATTGCTGATATCATAAAGTACGAACTGATTGTCGGCGTCTTTAAAGAAAGCGTCCTGTCCGGCCAAGGCGTCGGTAAATTTCAGGCTCAAACCGGGGGCATAGCGCAGATAGGGGGTCTTGATCCGGTCAATTCGACCCCTTATACCGTTTTGGGTTGCGATGATGCGGGTTTGCGGAAATTGCATGATCTGGGAAAGCGCTTTGTAGGGGGAAGGATTTATGCGGGTCAAATTCCATCCCGCCGGATCCACCAGGCACAGCGCGGCAGCAATACATGTAAGCCCACCGGCCACCGGAATCCACCGCGACCGGTGGTAATAATTGCTTTCAGATGCTTTATGCCCTGGGCGGGTGTTTGCCAGCATGGCGGGCAGCAGTGGAATCAGGGCCGATATCAGGACGAGTTTTCCTTCACCGGCCAGGGGCAGCAGAAAAATCGGTGCTGCCGCACCGCAAGCAGAACCGGTCATGGAGGCAAAATAAACCATTGCGGTCCTTTCCGGTGCTGCCATGTAGGCGGCAGATATCAGCATCCCGGCAAAAAAAAAGGGCAAGGCCAGCATCAGATAGGCTGTCGACAAATAGAGCAGTTGTCTGGGCTCCACCGCAAGCCGAAAATAGTCCAAGGGCAGGTGGTTCAACACCATGAAGGAAAATAAGGCTGACATCGAGTACAGGCAAAGAACACCGGCAATGCCCTTGCGAGATTGAATTTTTTGCATCCATTCCTTTTTACGGAAGGCGAGCAGACTTAAAAATGTACCGCTGGCGGCAAAACCGAAAAGGGCAATGCTGATCACCATAAAGGACAGATGATTCCACTGCCCGATGGAAAATACCCGGGCCAACAGCACTTCGAAGGCCAGGGCGGCCAGGGAGACGATAAAAACAGCCGGCAGCAGAAGATTTTCGTGCGGATGGCGAGCACCGAATTTTGAGGTAAATGCACTCATTAGGACTGAGCAACGAGGACTGAGAGCTGAGTTATGGGGAGTACAGGCAATGGAAACAGTGACACGCTCAGCCCTCGGTCCTCATCACTGATTCCATTGGACCTCTTTTGAAACTACATATAAAGCGAACCGCAGAATATCGAATATCGAACCGCAGAATGTCGAAGGGTGGTATCGCTTTGCTCAGTCTTTTTAATAAGATAGACAGAATACATTATTCGATGTTCGATGTTGGACGTTCGATGTTCGACGTTCATTAGTTTCTTATCTTTGATCAGACCGGCCGTTTTTTAGCCAGCGGCGGCCTCTCTTATCATCACTTTCCCAGCGCAACCCCTGTCATGGGCACAAACAGCACCCCTGTAATCTGGCGGGTCGTATATTCATTCCCCTGCCGGGTGACGAGGGTCAGGTTCTGATACGAGAACGGATTGCCGAGGGGTAGGATGAGACGTCCGCCGTCTTTCAGCTGCTTTAGCAATGGCGGCGGAATGTGGTTGACGGCGGCGGTGATCATGATGGCGTCGAAGGGGGCCGCATCCTGCCAGCCGAAATAGCCGTCCCCGTGGCGGGTGACGACGTTGCCGTACCCAAGGTTTCGGAGTAATTTGGTGGATTCCAGATGCAGCTTCTTCTTGATTTCGATGGAGTAAACGGTTTTGACGATGTTGGCCAGGACGGCCGCCTGGTAGCCGGAGCCGGTTCCGATCTCGAGCACCCGCTTGGTTGAATCTAGATCTAAGCTGGCTGTCATCAGGGCCACGACGTAGGGCTGGGAGATCGTCTGTCCCTCGCCAATTGGAAGCGCCGTGTCGGCGTAGGCCGAGCTAATTATGCTGCGGGGCACGAAACAATGCCGCATCACGGCCCCCATTGATGCCAGAACTGACGGATCGGATATGCCCTGGCGCTCAATCGCGTATTTAACCAATTTGTCACGGGCGGCTTTGAATTCAGGGTTGTCCGGAACGACTCCCGCCATCGAAGCGGCGGGCACAAACGTCAGGATAAACAGGATACCCAGAAAAAGGAGGAATTTTTGCATGGCACACCTCCCATGTTTGTTACTCTATAATTTGAGTGCAATTATCAATTTTGGATTTCGGATTTTGGATTTTGGATTTAAGGAATTCTATCCATTATATGTGATAGAGCGTAGCGATTCCATCAATCCGCAATCTAAAATCCCAAATTATAACTCGTGCTGTCATAGGAATAAAAACAGAACTAATTTATATATGCAGATTTTGCATACATTCACTACCCACTGGCCAATCTACGGTCACGGGCGACTGCCGGCGCTGCTTTGATTAAACGGTTGGGTGTCGGACTAGGTCTAACCTAAACCTAAATGCCAGATTTTTCAATTTTTTTTTTACTTTTTGACATAATTACTATATATTATAGTTAACTATTGCCTGAACGAAAACCCGGTTTTTGGATTAATCGCTTTTCAATAGTAGAGTCCCTAATTCGCATGTCTAAACCCTAATTCCCGTATCAACCACAGCGTTAAAATCTGACTTGATAAATTTCAATATCGGTTGAGTTTCAACCACATTGATAAAGGAGTGGATGAATGGCTTTATTTGGTAAAAAAGAATCCGCAGCAAACCCCCGCGGCGACCAAGCCCCCAACCCGAAGCGGGAGATTCCCGCGGAGCAGCAAAAAACAGCGTCAAAAAGCAAAGCAAACGCCCGGACCCGGACCGGCGCCGTGCAGACCACCTATTTGGGCAAAAATTTAAAATTAAACGGGAACCTCGCCGGTGTATGCAGTCTAATCATCCTAGGAACCTTTGATGGCAGCTTTGATATAAAGGGCCGCATGGAAGTCGCCCAGGACGCCGTGATAAAGGGTGACGTTCAAGCAACGGATATTAACATCAACGGCAAGTTGGAAGGTACGATTGTGGCAAGTGAAAGAATCGTGCTTGATACGGCAGCTGCGATCAAAGGCCGCCTGGTGACGCCCAAGATATCGATCCAGGATGGTGCCGTCTTTGACGGAGAACTCCGAATGAGCCCGGACCCGGAGCCCGCAGCCCAAGGCGGCTGAAGCCGGATGACCCCTGGTACTGAACCTCGTGTCTATTTATTGAAATCACGGCATGTCGTGGAAGGATTTATATCATAGGCAAATTTATGCAATTCCACCGATTTTAATTGGAGAGACAAAGCGACCTGTCGGGTAGTAGCCGAAGGCGACCTGTGGGGTCGTAGCGCGAAGCCCCAAGCCTGAAGGGATACCATCAATCTTCAATTTCCAATATTCAATTCCCCGAACTAGCGGGATCACCGCTACGCGGCGACCGGCTTCGCCGGGTTGGGATCAAGCAACCCATTTGAAGGAGACATCTACATGGATAAAGGCAACACCGGCAGTACCATCTCTATATTGAGCCAAGAAGTAAAATTCGAGGGAGACATTCAAGGCAACGAAAACCTGCAGATCGAGGGCCAAATCAAAGGGTCAGTCAAATTGACCGGAGATATTTACATTGGCCCGACCGGTATCGTCGAAGCAGATATTGAAGCCGATAATATCGTCATTCAGGGAGAAATCCACGGCAATGTCACGGCCCGCAACCAGCTCCAGATCCAGTCTTCCGGCAAGCTGATGGGAGACTGCACGGCGCAATCCATCAATATCAAGGAAGGCGCAATTTTCGAAGGCCGATCGACGATGAAGAGGTGACTCGCCGGGCCGGGAGGCAGGAAGACCGAGAAGCTTGGCGACTCAATATTGCAGTTGGGAGGATAAATGCAAAAGGTGGAAGGTGGACGGTAAAAGGTTGAAGGCTAAAGGTTGAAATCGAATTTTACCTAATTGAACTGAATTTTATCCCACAATCTCTGCGTTCTGCCCTCTGCGCCATGCCCTTAGCCGTTTTGTTCCTCCCGTGGGCCGAAAACCGAATGCCGAAAGCCTTCCCCTCCCTGCATCCTTCAATCTCTGCCTTACACCCTAGACCTTATACCCTATACCGTTTTCAATATTTTAGCCCATTCGTCGGGTCTCCTTCCGCCACCATGGCCTTAAGAACCTCTCTTTCCGGCGGTCCGGGAACAATACCGCCCAAATCAGCTTCCAGCACGATGGTGCCGTCCTGGTTGCGGTAGATGGCTTCGGCCCGGGCCCGGTTGTGTCCGTCAATGGCGGTGATGGTCAACGTGCACTCAATCGTATCGCCAAAATAAACCGGCCGCTTGAAGCGAAAATTCATCGATGATGCCAGCCACCCGATTTGCCCGCCGACTTCGGTCAATATGCTGCCCACCAGCAATCCGTGACAAATCGGATCCTGGAATTTTTTGACATCCGCAAATCGTTTTTCAAAATGTATCGGGTTGTAGTCCCGCGTGACATCGGCAAAGGCCTGCATATCCCTTTTCGTAAACCGACGGGTTACGACAAACCTGTCACCAACCGCCAATCCCTGTATGGTTTTGTTGCGGATTTCCGACATGAATTTCCACCTGCCTTTTGGATACGATTAAATAAATGCTTAACGGGGCAGTATATACGCGAAAGCCAAAACGGGATCAATAGGATACTGTATATAAATCCATGACGCTATAATTCCAGATAAGGAAGTCCAAAATGGGGCTTTATATATCATTAATATCGGAGTATTGGAGTGCTGGAGTATCGGAGTATTGACTGAAGGTTTACTACTTTCCTATATTACCCCAATACTCCAGCACTCCAATACTCCAAGATCGAAACTTTTAAAAATTTCATTTAATCTTAGTATTGCTTTTCTATTGGTTAGAGGCTCGTAAAATAATTTTATCAACCCATTGTTTTCTGTTGACAAAATATTAATATATGGATAAATAAAGTTTTTCAGCTGAGCGGGAATAACTCAGTGGTAGAGTGCGACCTTGCCAAGGTCGAAGTCGCGGGTTCAAATCCCGTTTCCCGCTCCATTTTTTTTTAGGGCGGCATAGCCAAGTGGTAAGGCAGAGGTCTGCAAAACCTCCATTCTCCGGTTCAAATCCGGATGCCGCCTCCACTTTTCCCTTATTATTTCGGAAATTTAACAATTTTTTCCTGCCCATTTTCCGTTATCACTTTGTTCTCACCCCGGAGTTGCTTTATTGCCGACCTGACTTTCAGTTTTTCACGCACATCGGTCAACATGTATCTTTCAAATGCCGCATTCGTTGTGTGTTCAGTTCCACCTCGTTTTATTTCTTCAGGGCTTAGCAATTCACCTATTGCTGTTACGGTTGAATGTTTTGTGCCTGGGTAGACTGTGGTGCCATCCACACCCAAAGACGCAACGGCTTTCTTCCACCATTTATTGAACAAGGTTGGGCTAAACGGTTGGCCGGCAGTAACACCCGAACGGTTATTGGCTTGCCTAAAAAGCGGCAGATCCAACGCGAAATATCCGGTCCAGTAATAAAACTAATTGAAATTGATCAATGGTCAAAAATCAGCGAATCCGGTGATAGTTACAAGCTCAATGGCGATTGACAGGGTAGGTCGCTGGAGGAATTTTGTGAGGTTCCTAAAGGGCTTGGTTTTGTTAAGACAATTGAAATCATCGCTGAAATTTACAGAACTGAAAACAAAGATCTGATAGATAAAACGGTTGACACACTCAAGACTTTGCGCGATTCCGGCACGGTAATTGAGTACAATCTCTCGTTCATAGATCCGGCAGTCAGAATTTTAAACGAAGTGCTGGATGAGGAAGGCATCGAGCTCGATGACGACGAGCGGGCAGCGGTGGTAAAAATATTTCGCATAGAGCTGAACAAATCAAAATCCGACGTAGCTAACCTTATATCCGCTTTCAAAAAAGGGTGACCTTATGGATCCTGTGGAAGACAGGCTTAAAGAGGCGCTAAGAGAAGTCCTGAGAGAAAAGGTAAAAACGAACTCCCAAAAAAAACATCCCCTCAAAACGGCCGCTGCAATCAGCGGCGCTATCATCATCTTACTAACCATCACCATCCAGTCAGGCTCCTTCATAAAAAATCCAACTGCATTCAAAAACGATAATACAGAAAAAGCGTCCAATTACACTATCGAAAACGAAATGTATGAATATTTAGACGTCGTGAATACTTGTGTCAGATCCCGGGAGTGGAAATCCAAAAAAAAATCGGCGCCGATTATAGACAGTGTTTATCAATACAACAATCTTGGCCAGATATGAAATATTTGATTGGTTTTATGAAAAGTTGAAAATAGAAGATTCTTAGAAAGTGGCTTCCACTCAATATTCGCAATTTGCTAATCAAACAAAACAAGCTGATTGAACATCTTATAGCCATCACCAGCCCCAATGATAACAGTTCATCTAATGCGACCCTCGTGGATAAGTATTTTGACAACGTAAAAATATGCCCCAATTGCAGTGCTAAAAACAGAACTCAAGACTACACCTGCATGAGCTGCAGCCAACCGATTTAGATCCATGACCATCCCAAGGACAAAAAGACGGCCCGATTATCCATTACAGCGGCCAACCAATCAAGAGAATGTGCTAAGCCTGGGCGGGCACACCAAAGCGTGAATGAACGAACTTTTCAGACACCCGCAGACCCTGCTTGACGCCCTGATAGTCAGCGTCCTGGACGACTTAGCATTACCAGAGCGGATAAGCATAGCCGATCTGGATGAACATGAGCTTAAAACGCCTCAGCTAGTACTGGGCTAATATATGAGGTTCAGGCTTGACCAGCTATCCGAATCGGGTAGCGACGAGTTGTTGGAAGAGTGTCGGAAAAGGTCCGGAGATACTTGCATGGATGATGCTGTTGCTGCGGTATTTATTCTAAAAGAAATATGGGCACATTTATGGGATACCCACAAGATCAGAATTGTAAAATGAAAGCAACAATGATTTGCATTTCATATGTCCGTGTTATATTTGAATATTGAATTATCTGGTGATATATGCAAGAAAGCATAAGGCTCCGAGCATCTCAAACCGGACGCGAAAACACTATATATCACAATTCTAGTCCGAAAAAGGTACTCGCTATTTATCAGAAATCCAGCTGCAGTTGAATCTAGTATACGCGATAGGGACATTTCATAAATTGGTTCTGTATCTCATCTTCTAATAGGAATGAGGTCGAAGAATGACAAGAGAAAACCCTTTCCAGTTAATTCAACGGGTCAGGAAAGAAAAAACCAACCACCTTAATCTCAGCCGCAACCAACTGAGCGAGCTGCCGGCGGAAATCGGTAAACTGACCAACCTGACGGAGCTTTATCTCAGCAACAACCAACTGACCGAGCTGCCGGCGGAAATCGGTAAACTGACCAACCTGACGCGGTTTTATCTGATCGACAACAAACTGAGAGAGCTGCCGGCGGAAATCGGTAAACTGACCAACCTGACGTTGCTTGATCTCCGCGACAACAAACTGAGCGAGCTGCCGGCGGAAATCGGTAAACTGACCAACCTGGCGCGGCTTGATCTCAGAGACAACCAACTGAGCGAGCTGCCGGCGGAAATCGGTAAACTGACCAACCTGACGGAGCTTTATCTAAGCCGCAACCAACTAAGCAAGCTGCCGGCGGAAATCGGTAAACTGACCAACCTGACGCAGCTTTATCTCAGCGACAACCAACTGAGCGAGCTGCCGACGGAAATCGGTAAACTGACCAACTTGACGTTGCTTTTTCTCATCGACAACCAACTGAGCGAGCTGCCGGCGGAAATCGGTAAACTGAACAACTTGACGGAGCTTTATCTAAGCGGCAACCAACTGAGCGAGCTGCCGGCGGAAATCGGTAAACTGACCAACCTGACGGAGCTTGATCTCAGAGGCAACCAACTGAGCGAGCTGCCGGCGGAAATCGGTAAACTGACCAACCTGACGGAGCTTTATCTCAGCAACAACCAACTGACCGAGCTGCCGGCGGAAATCGATAAACTGACCGGCCTGACGGCGCTTTATTTCATCGACAACCAACTGAGCGAGCTGCCGGCGGAAATCGGTAAACTGACCAACCTGACGGAGCTTTATCTCAACAACAACCAACTGAGCGCGCTGCCGGCGGAAATCGGTAAACTGACCGACCTGACGCAGCTTGATCTCATCGACAACCAACTGAGCGAGCTGCCGGCGGAAATCGGTAAACTGACCAACCTGACGCGGCTTGATCTCAGTGGCAACCAACTGAGCGAGCTGCCGGCGGAAATCGGTAAACTGACCAACCTGACGCGGCTTGATCTTATCGACAACCAACTGACCGAGCTGCCGGAATCAGTCAGGCGACTCAGAGCACTAAAGGAACTATTTCTGCACGACAATGTTGGCTTGGTATTGCCGACTGAAGTACTTGGTCCACATCCCACCCAAATAAGGCAAAAAAATAAATCACCAGCTAACCCATCTGAAATTCTCGAATATTACTTCAGGATTCTAGCCGAAAAACAGCCTTTGAATGAGGCAAAGCTGATCTTGTTGGGGCATGGTGCTGTTGGAAAGACCTCTTTGGTCAATCGCCTAGTAAATGACACCTTCGATAAACACGAAAAAAAGACCCCTGGCATTCGAATAACCCAGTGGCCCATCAGATTGATTGGCAGCGAAGACATAAGACTGCACATTTGGGATTTTGGTGGTCAAGAGATAATGCACTCTACGCATCAGTTCTTTCTCACCCAGCGTAGCCTTTACCTGCTTGTACTTAACGGCCGCCAAGGCCATGAAGACTCGGATGCAGAGTACTGGTTGAACTTGATAAAGAGCTTCGGCGAAGATTCACCCGTTATTGTTGTGTTGAATAAGATAAAAGAACATGCCTTCGATTTAAATCGTCGCGGTTTGAAGCAGAAATTTCCGAATATTCGTGATTATATCGAAACAGATTGTGCTGATCGCACAGGAATGGATGAGCTAAATGAGGCTATCGAGCGCGAGACGGACCTCCTAGAGCATCTTCGTGACGCATTTCCGGCGAGTTGGTTTGCAATCAAGGACAGCCTGGCCGGCATGAAAGACAGCTATCTCTCGTTTGATCGATATCGGATTATTTGCTCGGAAAACGGTGAGACCGACCAAAAGGCGCAAGATTCCCTGGCGTTTTATCTTCACAGCCTTGGCATTGCCCTGAACTACAAGGATGATCCGCGTCTCCGAGATACTCACGTGCTGAATCCCCACTGGGTCACCAATGGTATTTACACGATTATCAATGCTACAGAGCTTGCACAGCACAAGGGTGAGTTGTGTGTATCTGATTTACTAAATATCCTCGACAACAATGATTATCCGGTAGAACGACATAGTTTTCTGTTGGAGCTGATGCGAAAATTTGAACTGTGCTTTAGCTTCCCCGAGGATGAGGGTCGATATCTGATTCCTGAGCTTCTCGACAAACAGCAGCCACTCGAGGCAGAGACCTTTAAATCGGAGCAATGCCTTAATTTTCAATATCATTACCCCATTCTTCCGGAGGGGTTGATGCCTCGATTCATTGTACGTACCAACGTATTAAGTACCGACCAGCCCCGATGGCGAACAGGCGTAATTCTCAAATTTGAAGGCAATCGTGCGTTAGTAAAGGCTGACATCCAGGATAAGCGGGTTCTTGTCTCCATCGATGGTCCCGCCATAAGTCGGCGTCGGCTGCTGGCGGTCATTCGTTCGGATTTTGAACATATCCACCAAAATTACATATTTCAGCCTCAAGAATTGATCCCGTTGCCTGATCATCCCGAAGTATTGGTGAGCTACAATAAGCTCTTAGTACTTGAACAGAATAATGTAGAAAAATTTCCAGAGGTATTTGGCAACGAAGTGTATACTCTTGATGTAAAGGAATTGCTTAGCGGGGTCGACCTAGAAGGCGCACGCGCCGGTCGGAAGTCTTCAGAATCATTAGCATTAACGCCTCGCTTATTCTACAGCTATTCACACAGAGACGACAAGTTGCGAGACGAATTGGAGGCCCATCTTAAGCTTTTACACCGTCAAGGATTGATAAATCCCTGGAACGACCGTTGTATAGCGGCAGGAGACGAGTGGAAGGGAAAAATCGATGACAACCTGGAGGAGGCCGATATCATACTTCTCCTGATAAGCGTCGATTTTATAGCCTCGGACTATTGCTATGACATTGAGATGACACGGGCTTTGAAGCGGCACGAACGTGGTGAGGCGCGAGTTATCCCGATTATCGTGCGAGACGTCAACTGGCATTCCGCGCCTTTTGGAAAGCTGCAAGCCCTTCCTATAAACGGCAAAGCTGTCAAGACATGGCAGGATAGGGATATGGCCTGGCGGGTTGTTGCGGAAGGTATAGAGACTGTCGTTAATGAAATTAGGGTTCTAAAAAATAAGCAACTAAAATGACGTTTAATACTAATAACTTACCGAATGGAGAGGCTCGATAAATGGTCGATCAAAAGTGGGTGGTTTATCTTACGCGATTTTACCTATATCTGTAATAAATTGAAACATTCAAACGTATAGATAATGTAAAAAAAGGTGGGCATATCAGTGTCCCCAAATTATATGTGAAATTATCATTCCCGTTGTTCTAATTGCCGGTTTTGCTTTCTGCTATCCATTGAGATATATGCTTTCTGCTATCCATTGAGATATATGGTTGTGGCACGCAACGCGGCTCTGCCTCGTGTAGCGTGCGTCACGATGATTTCTTAATGCTCATTCAGTGACTTGACCCACAGTATTATTTTTGTGATTGAACTTTCGCATTAAAGACGGACTGTATACAGGGGGTAGCCTTCACATGAGCAATAGTTCCGAAAAATATGAGCCATCGATCTTCGTCAGCTACCGCATTGCCGACACGCTGCAAATCGCAGATCGACTTGCCGCTGATCTACAGCGCATCTTCGGGCCCGAGGCGGTGTTCTTCGACCGCAGGACGATCGAGCCCGGAGACACTTGGGACAGCCATATCGAAAGCGCGGTTAAGGGCGCTGCGGTTGTACTGGTTCTCATTGGCAAGAAGTGGCTAACAGAACAGAACGAACACGGGCGCCGTCGACTAGATGTTAGCGGCGACTGGGTACGACGCGAAGTCGAAACGGCCCTGGTTTCCGCTGGGTCCGTCATTCCAGTACTGGTGGATAACGCGTCACTGCCTCCGAAAGCGGCTTTTGATGACTTGCCGAGTATCTCGGCGCTATCCGGTCGCCAAGCGGCACCTCTGCGCATCAAAGACTGGGATATGGATTTCAGCGCCCTGGTGGAGAAACTGGCTGGTTTAGGGATGCGCAATCTAACGGGGACGGAAGTCGAGCGGCCGATTATCCCCGGACGCATTGCTACCCGCGGACCGACACAATTCATCGGGCGATCCGCTGAGCTTGACGGACTCGCTGAACTACTGCCAGCGATTGGAACAGCTGGTGTCGTCGTGGTTCGCGGCATGTCCGGCGTGGGCAAGAGCGAGGTGGCGAGAGAGTATGCGCGACGGAACCAGGCCGGCTATACGAACGGCGCGTTTTTCATAGCCATGGAGCAAGGCAAGACGCCAGTGGACCTGGCGACCTATGGCCGGCGCAACCTGGGTTTGGATCCCGGTGAACTCAAGATCGAGGACCAGTGCACCTTCGTGCTTAGGAGTCTTGAGGCACCCACGTTGCTTGTTTATGACAATGTAGCGGACCCGGAAGTCATACGGCCCTGGTTACCGGCCGATGACGATTGCACGCATGTCCTGATCACGACAACTTGGGAGGACTGGGATCAATGGCCTCAGGTGGAGGTTTTGGCCCTTGAGGATAAGCACGCCATGAAGATCGTCGAGGCTTTGGGCGGATCTCAGGTATTAGAGCTTTACGGAGAGGATCTGGTTGCCAATGCAGCGGGTCTGCCGATTCAGCTCTGCCCTGCAACACGAAGCGCAGCCAAAGCGCTGCGGCGCTATGGTGACGTGCAACTCACCCCCATCGCCGACGAGGCTGAAGCCAGCTTCGCCGGTGTCTGGGACCGGCTTGAGCCCGAAGGGCGCCTGGTGCTGGCGGCGGCCACGCTGTTCAACCCCGATCGCATCCGTCCCGACCTTTTGCGCGATCACCTGATAGAAGCCGCAGGCTGGAGCGGGGCCGCAGTCGATGTCGCCCTTGACGCCTGCATGGACTTATCTCTCCTTGATCCCGGTGAAAAGGAGCTGCGCCTGCACCGACTGCTCCGCGAGTACGTAAGATCGGCCGAAGGAGCTGATTTAGAGCAGTTGTTGAAGTTTCGGGATGTACATATAGCGGCGTTCGTCGCGGCTGCGGATGCTTCGAGCAACGACCCGTCCAACAGCACGTTAGTCACAAACTTGCTGTGTTATCCTCTTTCGCCTGAAGACTGGTCGCTTGCAGGCCATGCACTGACGCTGTCGGATTCAGATTTCCATTCAATCGGTGATGGACTGTCAACCATCGGGTTATTCGTTGAGGCTAGGCCGTGGTACGAGCGCGCGGTCGCAGAAAAAGAGCAAGACGACATCCATGGGCGTGTGGACCACGATACCCTGGGCCGCAGCCTGCACCAAGTCGGGTATTGCCTGTCTGAAACGGGAGACTATGAAGGCGCCAGGCCGTGGTACGAGCGCGCGGTCGCAAAGGCGGAGCAGGGCGACATCCACGGGCGCGTCGACCACGTAATCCTGGGGCGCAGCCTGCACCAGGTCGGGTATTGCCTGTCTAATATGGGAGACGATGAAGGCGCCAGGCCGTGGTACGAGCGCGCGGTCGCAGAAAAGGAGCAGGGCGACATCCACGGGCGCGTGGACCACGCAAGCCTGGGCAACAGCCTGTACGAGGTCGGGTATTGCCTGTCTGAAACGGGAGACTATGAAGGCGCCAGGCCGTGGTACGAGCGCGCGGTCGCAGAGACGGAACAGGGCGACATCCACGGGCGCGTCGACCACCAAAACCTGGGTCTCAGCCTGCACCAGGTCGGATCTTGCCTGTCTGAAACGGGAGACTATGAAGGTGCCAGGCCGTGGTACGAGCGCGCGGTTGCAGAGGCGGAGCAGGGCGACATCCACGGGCGCGTCGACCACGCAAACCTGGGCCGCAGCCTGCACCAGGTTGGGTATTGCCTGTCTAGGACGGGAGACGATGAAGGTGCCAGGCCGTGGTACGAGCGCGCGGTCGCAGAGAAGGAGCAGGGCGACATCCACGGGCGCGTCGACCACGCAAGCCTGGGCCTCAGCCTGCACCAGGTCGGGTATTGCCTGTTAATGACGGGAGACTATGAAGGCGCCAGGCCGTGGTACGAGCGCGCGGTCGCCGAAAAGGAGCAGGGCGACATCCACGGGCGCGTCGACCACGCAAGCATAGAGGTTAGTAAGCAGGCCCTGGAGCGGTTGGCTGCTAAAAATTTGTAATTTTGACAGTCCCAAAATTCGTGTGATATCCGAAGCATATCGTCACAAATTTCGACAACTGCCGAAATTCAACTATTGGCAGGCTATGTCTTTATTCGAAAAACCTCTTGAACTCAATTGAATCGATCGATCAAGCTTGTTGACATGGCGGAGTGGCCTAACCATGGCTAAAATCTTTATATGCTACCGTCGAGAGGACAGTGCTTATCCAGCGCATCAGATTTACGAAAAGCTGACGAATCATTTTGGCGCTGACTCTGTGGTATTCGATGTCGATACCATTCCGTTAGGCAAAGACTTCCGGGAATACCTCAACAATCAAGTAAGCGAATGTGACGTTTTATTGGCCATCATAGGAGATCAATGGATAAAATTACTTCAGCAGCGGCTTGATGATCCGAAGGACTTCGTTCAAATTGAGATTCAGGCAGCATTAGAAAGGGATATAGCCATAGTGCCGATCCTTGTTGGCCGGGCATCGGTTCCTGGTGAGAAGGACCTACCAGAGGATTTAGCGGGGCTGGCTTATAGAAATGCGGCAGAGGTGCGAGCAGGCCGTGATTTACCGGCGCACCTAAAGCGTTTGGTCAAGGATTTGGATTTTCTGGTCGCTGAGATTAACGCCGAGGCGGAAAAGAAGGGGAGGTTGGCGGAAGCGGAACGCAATCGAAAGGCTGAAGAGCGCATAAATAGGGAAAGCGAGGTAAGAAAAAGACTCAAGCAGAAGGAGAAACCAAAGCGCGAAGCGGTTCCAAAAACATACACAAACAGCATCGGAATGAAATTTGTTCTTATACCGTCGGGGTCTTTTAAAATGGGAAGTCGTTCTGGCGATAGTTATGAAGAACCGCAGCATGAGGTCAATATATCCCACGGGTTTTACCTTCAAACCACCCAAGTCACCCAGGGGCAGTGGCAAAATGTGATGGGGTCTAACCACTCTATGTTCAAAGACGGTGGTAAAGACGGTCCGGTTGAATTTATTTCCTGGTATGATGCGCAAGAATTTATTAACAAACTCAACGAAGGTGAAGGAATGGGCAAGTACCGTTTACCAACGGAGGCCGAGTGGGAATACGCCTGCCGTGCTGGAACCGCAACTGAATTCGCATTTGGAGACGATAAGCGACAGCTCGGAGAATATGCCTGGTATCGAAAAAATTCTGAGGGAAAAACTCATCCAGTCGGACAAAAAAAGCCGAACGCCTGGGGCCTATATGATATGCACGGTAACGTCTGGGAGTGGGTGGAGGATGACTGGCACGATGATTACCAAGGCGCTCCCAATGATGGGCGGGCTTGGATAGGTGAACCCAGGGGCGACGACCGCGTGATCCGCGGCGGTGGCTTCGGCCGCGACGCGCGCTACTGCCGGTCGGCGTATCGCGGCTACGACTCGCCCGTCAACCGCTTCAACATTATCGGCTTTCGCCTGGCCAGGTCCGTTGAGCCGTGATTCACAATGCACCTCCTTATACTTTTACCGAAATCATTGAATATTTTTGATGGGGAATTATTGGAACACCCCTATTTGATACTGACGAAGATCTGAAATTCACTCATTGGGATAAC
>Ga0209454_1000131_pt1 | contig 51473 bp, 36 predicted proteins | sample WorMetHERISLAND1_2_FD_187400 | JGI IMG/M metagenome (GOLD analysis project Ga0209454, IMG submission 187400) | Marine gutless worms symbiont microbial communities from Max Planck institute for Marine Microbiology, Germany - Olavius geniculatus... | ecosystem: Host-associated > Annelida >... | reverse complement strand
ACCGCAATATAACAGAGGACCCGGCGCGCTTGTGTGACTGTGCGCTCTTTGCTGTTCGATTTTAGATTTTCAGCTTCGATTTTGTAGTAGCGTGCCACTTTATCCATAAGCCCCTGTAGGCTGATAGAACTTACGCGAAGCCGGTATTTTTCCTCCAACTGTTCTTCGGCTTGCTTCAATACCCTCTCGACAAAATCCGACGAGCCTAATAAGCGCTCATCGCCTTTGATGCGAATCCCAAGATCCCGATACTATTTAAGTTCAGCCCAGCCCCCAATTGATCTTAACAACCTCCCTCCCACTAAATCCGGACGTCGGCCATGCTTGACACCTTGGGCAACAAAGCTTTCATAAGCTCGCCGAGCTGCATTATCAGACTGGCCAAATAAATTTAACACATATTCGATATCCTGAAACCAGCTTCAGTTTGACCCATCAGCACGCTGTGACCACACCAGCGATATTTGCCCAATTCTTTGAGATCTTTTACCACCTTTGCCCGCAGCGGATTTAAGTGAATATAGCGTACCAGCTCTTTAAGGTATGGCTCTTCTTCACACAAAAACGACTTGTAACGATTTTGGAACAAATGCCCGTGTCGTCCCGCCAATAGGCGGGATTATATGATACGGCGTACCCGGTCAATAACCTGCGCATGACTGTGGCAATAGGGGCTAATCCGGTTTTCAAGAGCAAGTGGATATGATTCCTCATATACACCCAAGCATAACAGCCAGTCTCGGTTTCGGATATAAGGTGACCAAAGCGCTCAAAAAAATTTTCCCGGTCCGTGGTGTCTTTAAAGATCGCTTTGCGCTCGATTCCACGGATAATGATGTGATGCAGTGCACCGGGGGCATCTATGCGGGCTTTACGAGGCATGACCTGTAAGTATCAGATCGCACCTATTATGTAAATAGATAAATAGAACGGACGTCCCCATTATTACACGACCAATATGTTGGTCTTGATATAATTCACAATCCGCCAGCAAATTACGGAATAATCAGTTGTGATTTGACGGGTCAGGGTAACATGCCGGGACATGGTGCCCAGCAAACAAACTTGACCGCTGGGGTGGCGGTAGGGGCGACGACATTAAATGTAGTTAGCACGGCAGGATTTGCCGTAGGACAGGCAATGCTGATTGGAGCGCCTGGTGGAATTGGGACTGAAGCGAATCAGATAATTGGTATACCCAGTGGGACCCAATTAACGGTTGATCCGATATTGAATGGTCACCCCAATGGGACCGTGATATTCTCTGGCCCCAATGACTATAAAAACAACTTTGGCGGAACATCTTCTGCTACACCTTTGACTGCAGGAGTTGCGGCTCTAATGCTCTCCATCAATCCGGAGCTTACCTGGGTCCAGGTTCTCCAGATCCTTCGTGATACTGCCGTGCAGATTGATCCCGGCAATGCGCAGTGGGTGGATCAGGATGGAGATGGTGTCGCCGATTTCAACCCATTATACGGACACGGTCGTATAGATGCAGAGGCGGCAGTCCAGGCGGCGGAAGATCTCATTGGCCTCAATCCAATCAACAACATCGATACATGGATAATGGAGAACGCCTCTGATATTGGCGAGATCCCTTCGCTACCGCCCTACTCTCCAGATGTATGGGTCCGGAATTTGGATCCGGCAGTTGATAATCCAGCCCAGGTCAACCAGCATCAGCCTCCCATTAGAGGACTGGATAATTGGGTCTACGCCAACGTACGAAATCGAGGCGCGTTGGATTCTCATGATGTATATGTACGCATTTTTATTACTCGCTGGGCTGGAACACAGTATATTTATCCAGACGATTTCATCCCCACCGTACCACCCAGTACAAATCCGGTTACGCCGTTGGCACCTGGTACCTATCTCATCGGTGAGGTCCATATTGATACTATACCTGCAGGGGGCTCCGTCACTATCAATACGCAATGGCCGGCGGACCTGATTCCTGCGGCGAGCGTAGTGGTCGATGGTGTGACATATTCTTGGGCTGATTCCTGCCTTCTTGTTGATGTCTCTCCTCACGATGGGCCGACACCCACAGGAAGCCACACCTGGGACAACAACAACCTTTGTCAAAGAAATATTACCATTGTAGATGCGGATGATACCGACGACATGTCTATTGCTTTTGTTGTCGGACACAAAAGGAATAATGCGAATGTGCTTAACCTAAGGATTGAGAGAAAACACCTCCCTGCTCAGGCGAAGCTGGCTTTCGATTATGTAGATAAGAGGACGACAAAAGAAATCATTAGACTTCTGGATGAGTTCAAAGAAAAACCTCATCTGCTTGATATCTGCGATTTAACCATGCTAACAGAGGCCAAAGGTCAAATTCATTGCCACAAGACTGGTGAGATTTCCTCAGTTATCATCGTTCCTAATACCCGCCTTACTCTAACATGCTGTCACTCGGTTGGAGATGCTATCGATTATAGGCTGCGGCCTATCAAAGAAGGTAAAAGAATGGTTTTTGGGCTTCCATCATTACAGAAAGCGTACGTTCCTGTTCCTCGAAAGACGGGAAGTTATCAAGTAGTGGCCCTGATCGTTAAAGGTCTTAGGAATCTCAATAAAGGGAAATACCAGATCGATATTTATCAGGAAGATCGCACTGGACGGATTGAGGGCGGTGTCAATTTCCTTATACACAAGAAATAGTTAAAAGTAACAAATCGAATAAACAGTACAATATTGACAAATTGATAGGAGATTAAAGGCTCCCTCTATGATTGCTATACTAACGTAATAATATCAATCTGTTATGATTTCTTTTGGGAATCGAGCCATTTTTGAGCAAGGGATGAAGTTGGGGGATGGGGTCGTCCTTTCTATTTAAATATTTACACTCGAAATTGAAAAATAGAACGGACGTTACACTTTTCTGATCATATAATTTCAATCACTTAGAACGGATTCGGGTTGAACCCGTTTTGTTTTTCCCGATTGATAGACACTGGGATAGACGCTACTCCCTTAATTTCATGTCGTGTGGCCTCAAAATGTCCGACCGCTAATCGGTCCGGTTCTTGATTTTCGTTTCGATCGGTAATGCCTATATCTGGTTTCCACAGAATATTGTTTTATTCTGCCCTTTACAGTATACCATTTGAAAGACATAGCTATAGTCTTAATGAAAGAGTATCCCGAAACTATTGAAAATTTGAGAGACTTTCTATTAGAGTCGTTTGGGTTATGTGTATATGGCGTTGCTCGTCGGAAAAATATTTCATTGGTATAGGATCAAGCAAGATTACAAAATCAAATGATAACCTCAAATGTCAGACATTTTTATCATGAAAACATAACTTTTTACTGTACCTCATTCAGATAAATTCACGTCTCTTACAGGTGGTAGGGGTTCAAAATGTATTGCTCATATTTAAGAAAACCGTGGCCCTATGCGCTGGTTGGTGCAATTTTGATATTAGCATCAACTTATTTGTTGGGGGTTACTGCTTTTGAGAAAGAAAAACAACTCTCAAACATCGAATCCAAGATAGCGGATATTTCGAACAATATAATAAGATCAGAAGAGAGCTCATTTGCCGCTGATTTAGGATGGTCCTTAGCCTATATACAAAGAACAATTGTAAAATTAAGTTTTCTTCAAGATCCTGAAGTACAAAAAAATTGGGATCAAGCGCATGCCGGAGCATTATATTCATCAGTATTAAAATCATTTTTTGCATCTGGTAAAGGAGTGTCTGATGAAAAAGAAATTAATCAATTAAAAGAATTACGGACGAAAGCTATTAATGGTGATAATGATGCTCTTACACAGTTGGCAGAAATTGGAATAAAATTAACCAATAAAGCTGCTGAAAGAAGAGCACAATTAGTATTAGAACGAGGCGAACTTGAGGGTGAAACTGAAAGAGTCAAAAGTGAAATTATTAATATACGTCAAATTGCTCTGATAATCCAGATTATTGGACTTGTTCTTTTGCTGGTAAAAGAATTACCTGAATCGATTTGGAGTGCTAAACATGTCATCTTCGTCGCATAGGATAAGTTGGTTGCCGGTATGCAATACGAAATGACCTATCTCATGGGCTATTGCGAACCTTTTCCGTCCTTCTTCGGGAATCAGTCTGTTTACGCTTATTATGCCCATGTTACCCTTTCGAACGAGTCTCGCCTCACAGCTCTCCAGTTCCCTTTCTCTTACAAGCGCTCCAAGAGACATCGCGATATCCCGAACGTATATTTCCGAGGGGTATCTGATATTCCGTTCCTGTATTATCGAAGCGGCTCTTTTTGATGGCATCCGCTTTATCCTTCTTTGCCTGATTTATCTAAAAGGTTTAGGTCTTCAATCAGGCTTTCCAAGTCCTTTTCCGTCAAAGTATCCTTTTTCCTGAAATATGTCTCTACATATGAAACGGCTCCCTGCCCGTAGCTTCCAGCCAATATTTCCTTTATTTTGCTCTTGAGGTTTGTGGGTATAGAAGCAGCCTGCTTGCGTTCAAGCAGTTTTTCTATCTCAAATCGCTTTATACGAGCCCTTTCCCTCCAGGCCAAACGCCGCTTTTCTGAACCCTTCTTGACGACTTCTGCAACCCTCTTCCTTAGTGCAGAAACATCAATACCTTGCACTTTCAACTCCGCAATCAAATCCTCGTCTGTCAAGCCTTCGGTATCTTCTAAAAAGTTATATAAACTCTGGATTAAAGTTTTATCCTTTTCCATCACTCCTCCTTTGTCCTAATAGCATCCTTGCCAACTCTGGCAGCCTTCCGGAGAAGCTTCCTTTTCAAATTGTAAACCTTTTTGATATCCCAATTGGTCTCAATGGCGATTGCCTCTGGCTTGTCAATACCTTAAAACATAGCAGCAGCAGCTCAAGATCATCGTCTCCTTTCACAGATTCATGCAGTTCGGCTATCAGTGCTTCTTCTGAATCCTTTTTCTGCTTAACGATCAATTCCTCTTCCGGTGTTAATACCTTTTCGCTGATCGAATGTAGATACTCAGTGGTTGTTTCATCTAATTCGACCTTAGTACCATTGTCTTTAATCTGCACAGGCATCCGGCCTGTTGTTTTGTGCTCTAAAGAGGAAAAAAGGTGTTCAATGTCACTTTTGACGATCCATTTTAGATGAGTCAGCAAGTCAGGGTACTTATCCGGGTCCCAGTTGCGGGTTCCATCAAAAACTTTCTCGATCGCGCGGGCCGCAATGTCATCCGGCGAGTTACCTTTAGGCAATCCTGATCTCAATCCATACCTGCGAAATTGGATGGTAGCGTGGTAAGTCAGTCTGACAATTATGTCGTCCCAGTTTGCCGCTTCAAGAAGCTCAAGTACCCTGTCCTTTACCATTGGGCATTCCATGATTAACAAAACCGGCTAAAAGGATTTTTTGCCATATTTTGGGCCAATTTCAATACTTTCCGGTCTTAAATATTGAAAACCAAAAATCACGGAGGAACTTATGCAACGAAATCCATTTGAATCTAAACAGCACGCTTACTTGATCCAAATGATGGTCAGCCATTTCAAAAGCGAGGGTTATCGGAACATCAGGGCCGATATATCTGGAATGACGAGCCCTAACGTCATATACGGAACAAAAAAGAATCATGTGCCAGATCTGACAGCACAAAAGAACGGAACCACCATCATTTTGGAAGCTGAAACATCAGGTTCTATAAATGATAGCCACATAGCAAGCCAATGGTCTCTTTTCGCTGATGCAGCAAAAAATGTTAGTGGTGAATTTCATGTTGTGGTGCCCAAGGTCTCAAGAAACGATGCGAAACAGCGGGCGGTTGATCTCTCAATAAGCATCGACACAATATGGACACCACAATGATGGCATATTGCGATTTTTAAGAAAAACATAAATAAAGTTCAAGTTATCGACATGTTACATTTAATTACCGTACCATAGGGAGGTTAACAATGGCAAGATCGAAAAGAAGTCAAAGCAAGCATAATACCACTGTCAAAAAACTCGCAAAACAATACAAACAGAAAGGCTATAATGTTAAGGCTGACATTGAAGGCTGGGAGAAACCCGATACCATAAGAGGTGTCCGGCCTGATATAATCGCGCAAAAGAGCGGCCACAAGACCGTAGTTGAGGTCGAGACCAAAGATTCTGTTGACAGCAAGCGTGACCTTCAGCAACAAAAGGCCTTCAAGAACTGGAGCAGTGACAGCAATAAAAAACATTACAAGCGTGTTGTTACTGAAAAATAATTTTAATAGCTAAAACGATTCTACCTTATAATCCTTGATCCGGGTGGTAGGCTGAAATGTTTGATAATCTAATAAGGAAGATCAAGAAACTGGACGGGCGTTAAGTTGGTATTCCGATCGAGACTGACGATGACGGCTACATGGACAAAGAGTGTCCCTCTGATAACTGTATGTTCAAATTCAAGGTTAACGAAGAGGACTGGAAAAATATTTTCAAAGACGAGGCTGTCTATTGTCCCTTGCTGCGGCTCACGGAAACGCCCAGCCGATAGCAATGCGGAGGACGCGATCATACCAGGGCGGGGACCAGTCGCAGACGTCTTCGCCTTCTCGACCGCGCAGGATGGGGGCGGCTTCAATGTCTTGGGCGTCCAAGCGCCGCGGTCCACGCAATAGCGGCTCGCCATTTGCCTTTAGAGCAAGTGATCGGACAGTTTCACCGTTCACGAATGATACAGAGACCATCTCAATAGCCTCGCCTTGCAGTTTCACTTCGCAGATCTGCGCCAGATAGTCAGTCCCGGTAATCGGTTCCATGGCCCATCGCACGTCCCAGAGCCGTGCGGTGTCGTCATAGCTCCAGGTGAGAACGCGGCTTTCGTCCGGCGAAAACACCGCGCCTCCAACGATGTCTTCGTGCTGGAAGGCGAGCCCTATCTGCGTGCCCGTTGCCGCGTCCCAGAGCCGCGCTGTTTTGTCATCACCCCAAGTCAGCACCCGGCTTTCGTCCCTTGAAAAGGTCGCGCCGTAGACAATGCCAACACCGCCATGCTCGAGGGCAGGTCCGATCTGGCGGCCTGTTGCGACGTCCCAGAGCCGCGCGGTGTTGTCATTACTAAAAGTCAGCAACCGGCTTTCGTCCCGCGAGAATACCGCGCCTCTGACGATGTCTTCGTGCTGGAAAACGCCGATCTGCGCCCCCGTTGCGACGTCCCAGAGCCGCGCAGAGCCATCTTGGCTGCTGGTGAGCACTCGATCTTCACCCTGCAAGAACGCAGCACCGAGGACAAGATGTCCACCATCGTCATGCTCGAGGGCGGGACCGATCTGCAAGCCCGTCGCGACGTCCCAAAGCCGCGCTGCATTTCCGCTCCAGGTGAGCACGCGGCTTTCGTCTTTCGAGAACAACGCACCAAGGACGTCATCATCATGCATGAAAGCAGGTCCGATCTGGCGGCCTGTTGCGACGTCCCAGAGCCGCGCGGAGCCATCTTGGCTACAGGTGAGCACTCGATCTTCACCCTGCGAGAACGCAGCACCGGACACCGCGCCTTCATGCCGGAGGGCGGGCCCGATCTGCGTTCCCTTCATCACGTCCCAGAGACGCACATCGCCTGTTTCCTCGTAGAAGTCACCACTCCAAGACAGAATACGGTTTTCGTCCTGTGAGAACGCCGCTCCGAATACTGCTTGCTGATGCTGGAGGGTGGGTCCAATCTGCGCTCCAGTCGCCGCATCCCAGAGCCGCACGTCGCCGGCGCGTCGCTTGCCGGCGAAACCGCTCCAGGAGAGCACCAAGCTTTCGTCTTTCGAGAACGCTGCACCCTCGACGATTTCGTCATGCAGGAGAGCGGGCCCGACTTGCACGCCTGTGGCGGCGTCCCAAAGCCGCGCGGTTTTGTCAAAGCCCCAGGTCAACACGTGGGTGCCGTCCTGTGAGAACGTCGCGCCTGAGACGCCTTCGTCATGCTGGAGGGAGGGAACGATCTGCCAGTTTGTGCCGGCGGCGTCCCAGAGCCGCGCGGTCCCATCTTCGCTCCAGGTCAGTATACGGGTTTCATCGTGTGAGAAAGAAGCACCGTTGACTGTGCTGTCATGCCGGAGGGCGGGACCGATCTGCCTGTTTGTGACGGCGTCCCAGATCCGTGCGGTCCCATCTCCGCTCCAGGTCAGTATGCGGGTTTCATCGTGAAAGAATACCGCCCCGATAACTACCCAGTCATGTTCAAGAACGGATCCAATCTGCTCGCCCGTCGCCACGTCCCAAACCCGTGCCGTTTTATCCCAACTCCAGGTTAGCACTCGACTTTCATCTTGGGAGAATTTCGCGCCTTCAAGTGGTGCTTCATGCTGGAGCGCCGGTCCGATCTGGGTTCCAGTGTGGGCGTTCCAGAGCCGTGCGGTGAAGTCGCCCGGGGCCCCAATTGACCGACCGCTCCAAGTGAGGACACGACTTTCATCCTTTGAAAACGCCGCGCCGGTGATATGGCCGGAGGACTGGAAGGCCGGGCCAATCTGCGATCCCGTCACCGTGTCCCACAGCCGCACCGTGCTGTCATAGCTCCAAGTGAGCACGCGGCTATCGTCCTGCGAGAATGCCGCGCCCGAGACATCAGCGTGCTGGAGGGCGGGTCCAATCTGCGCTCCAGTCGCCGCATCCCAAAGTCGTACGTCGCCAGTCCCACCGGAGATCGCACCGCTCCAGGTAAGGACTCGGTTTCCGTTGTGCGAAAAGACAGCGCCGGCGACGTAGTGTCCCCAGTCTCCATGCCGAAGGTCAGGACCGATTTGCGCGCCTTTCGCTAGGTCCCATATCTGCGCGTGATCCAAGCTCCAACTCAGAACGCGGCTTTCGTCCGGTGCGAAAACCGCGCCCTTGACACCTCTGCCATCATCCTGCAGGGCGGACCCGATTTGCGTCGCCGTCTCCAAGTCCCACAGTCGTGCATCGCCAGAAGAACCGTATATATCAGAGCTCCACGAAAGCAGAAGTCTTTCGTCTCGCGAGAGATTCAATCCAGTCACTTCTTGATTGTGCGTGAGGGCAGGTCCGACTTTCTCACCCGTGACCGCGTTCCAAAGCTGCACCGTGCCATCGTCGCTCCAAGTGATCACACGGCTCTCGTCCTGCAAGAACGCGGCGCCGTTTACGGGTCCGTTATGTTGAAAGGTTAAGCGTTCACGGAAGGCCTGCGCATTCGAGCTGAACGAGGCTCGTGCCTCAGGCGTTGCTGGCGAAAGCATGGTGTCGCGTGACGCTAAAATCGACAATCGTAGGCCGCGCAGAAAATCACCGGTGTCGCAGAATTGCTGGGCGGTCCGGGCGAGCATTAAGGACTCAGATCGTCCGAGGTTGCGTTGGCCATTGATCACAGTCCACGCGGCAACGAGTGTGATTAGAAGGGCGACCACAGTCGCAACTCCTACCCGGCGCTGGAGCGCGGCCTGGCGACGAAGCTGACGTTGCTCGCGCATGATGCGCGACGATTCGGCCTTACGGCTCGCCGCAAGATACTCGGTCTGCTCTGGAGATAGATCCTCGCCGTGCTCGGTGGCCCAGACTTCGGCCTCGACCAACCGGGCGCCCCGATAGAGCGCATCTGGATCTCGATTCGAACGCACCCAATCCGCAGCGGCTTCGATGATACGTCTCTCAGTCCGCAGTGCGTCTCGGCTTTCATCCAACCAGTTCCTTAGCTGCGGCCACTCCCGGATAAGAGCCTCGTGGGCCACCTCAACGACCTCCTTTTCGTCCTCCCGGCCCGCGGTCACCAATCGAGCGTACGACAATGTGTCCAGCACCCTGTCAGCCAGCGCCGGGTCCTCACCGAGAGCCAAAATCTCGTCACGGCCGGCCCGACGCCTCGTGTCCTCAGTCCCTTCTCCCGGTTGTGTCAACCGCAGAAACATCTTGCGGGCAAGGGCCTTTTCCCCATCCGAGAGTCCTTTGTAAACGTCGCCGGCGTGAAAACCCAGGGCTCCTTTCACGCCACCAATTGCCTTGTAGGCGTCCGCGGTGAGTCTGTTGCCCTCTCTTCGCTCCCATAGTTGGAGCAGCGCATGCTCCAAGAGCGGGAGGTTGCCTGGCTCGCTCCCCAACTCCTCCAGCATCCTGTCCACTAGACCCGGGTCGAACTCTGCACCCGCTAGATCCAGCGGCTGCTGAATCACCTGCCGCAGGTAGCTAGAAGGCATCCGTCGAACGGCGTATTGGTTGGCCGAAATGCGTCGAGGAAGGTCTTCGTGCTGCCAGCAACGGGAGTAGAAGTCGGCTCGCATCGTGATCAGTACGTGAACGGGCCGGTCGGTGGAAATGTCTGTTGCCTGAAACAGCGTGTCGATGAACCGCGATCGCACTGAGGCGTTTTTCGTTAGGGTGAAGAGCTCCTCGAACTGGTCTATCACCAACAGGGTCCTCGAACTACGGGGTACCACCCCTATAATGGTGTCGTAAAGTCCAAGGGTCCCCTCGGCGAGCTGCTTGCGGGTCTGAGCAAGTACGTCGATCCTGTCCCCCTTGGACATTTCGGGATCGAGGTCGGGCAGTGTGTTGGCCAATTCCCGGAACGGATCATTGTCGGGCCTACAGATTGCGATGCGCCAAGTTTGCGCCCAGGACCGGCCATCGTGAAACCGGCCACGCATCAGAGCTGGAATAAGGCCCGCCCTGACCAGCGACGACTTCCCGCTCCCAGAATCACCCACGACGGCCAGGAACGGAGCCGCTCTGACACGCCTCAGCAGTTCATCAACCTCCCGGTCGCGTCCAAAGAATAGGAGGGCGTGATCCACGTCAAAGGAGCTGAGGCCCCGGAAAGGTGGTTGATCGGGAGGGAGAAGTGAGACACGCTCGGCCGGTTTATCGAGGATTGCACCAACAATCTGTTGCAGGCGCTTTGGCTCGCCTTCTTCCTGTCTAAGGTCGACCCATTGATGTTGCGCCAAGAAGAACGGCAGACGTTGCGGATCGCTGCCCGGTCCGAGAACCGGGATCAGACGGAAGGAAGGATCGGCGGTATTGCGGTCTAGTGCGACCCTTACCTCCCGGTCGACCCAATTTCGGACCCCGGATCGGCCAACGTATACCGCAAAGGCGTCGGCTTCCTTTAGCCCCACCTCCAACTCTTTCATCCACCGGTCGCCGGGCTGCAGCCGGTCCAGATCCAGCCACACCCGAAGGCCCGCCGCCTCCAGCCGTCTGGCAAACTCTTTGACCGCGGTCGCGTCTTCACCCGCGTGACTTAGGAAGAGAAGGGGACTTGCCATGGTCCTGCTTAATTCATGCGGTAAAGATAAGGCATTGCTTTTTCAGTGCGAATCAATCGAAAATGTTGAATTGTGTTTAGTCTTCAGCATCAGCACAACATATTGATGCAACCATCAACACTAACAATAATTTTCCGTATAGCTAAGGCGGGTTTTTAAGTCAAGATTAATATTTTTGCGCCGGGATTGATACACCAGGTAGATTTTTCCATGGCTCATTGGTGTGCCCAGGGCTGGATTTTTTATATGTAGGGTTCGATCGGATAAATTAGATTGATCAGGTGTTCACCGGCCTGGGTTGTATGTGGATAGACGATTTAGTAGACGCTACGAACCGAAATCAGACCCTAATAGACGGAATGTCGTCTACTAACCGGAATTGATCAAAAGGTCCAATATCTTGAATTATATATTATATCGTTGGGTTATGGATAAGTTGGGGGAAGGGCGCACTTAATTTGGGAGCAGGAAGTCGGAGGTTCAAATCCTCTCGCCCCGACCAGCCTTCGTTTGAAGCAAAGCATAAAACGAAGGCTGGATGAAATTCTATTACACCTACATTTTGCAGTCACAAAAAATACATAATCGTTCCTATATTGGATTCACCGAAAATCTTGACACCCGCCTAAAATCACATAATCGCGGTGAAAATCCTCATACTTCCAGGTATAAACCCCAGAGGATCAAAACTGCCATCGCCTTTTCGTACCGGCAAAAAGCCATTGATTTCGAGTAATGCTTAAAATCTCCCTCAGGTAGGGCATTTTCGAAGAAAAGACTTTGATCCGCAAAAATTTTTCTATCGTCGCTTTTCGCTCTCGGGAAAAAGCGGCTGCATTCGAAAAAATCCCAGTCGGAGCCCAATGAAGGCGAGTAAAGCACCCCTCAAAGTAGGTTTATGCACCACGGTCGTACTTGTGTGCCTTCGGCGCCTTCAATTCCTGTTGGTTGTAACATAGAAGAAGAGTGCAGCTCGGTTTTTTCACAAATGGCCTTGACATCAGATGATCGGCTTGTTAGCATCAAATCATCATGGCACGCACAACTATTGATATAGATGACCCCATTCTCAATGAAATTCGGGCAATTCAAAAAAGAGAAGGCCGATCCATGGGGAAGATTGTATCTCAGCTTCTTGCTGAAGCGCTCGTCAAACAGAAATCATCGTCAAAGGCTCCGGGCTTCAATTGGATTTCGAGACCGATGCGGTCCCTTTTGGATTTGAGCGACAAAGACGAAGTTTATAGAATTTTGGATCAGGATTTAAAATGAGCTATTCCGTTGACGTTAATGTGCTGCTATACGCATCGGATCAAGCTAATCCAAGGTATGAAAAGGCAATACAGTTTTTGTTGGACCGTGCGTCAGATCCTGAACTGTTTTGTGTTTGCTGGACAACACTCATGTCCTACGTTCGGATTTCCACCCATCCAAGTATATTCTCCCATCCTCTTACACCTGACGAGGCATTGAAAAACATTGAGAGTCTTCTTAAACAGCCGCGTGTGCGGGTGTTGGCGGAAGGTGATGAATTCCTGGCGATTTATCGAGAAGTAAGCGGCCATTTTCCCGTTCGTGGTAATTTGGTGCCGGACGCTCACGTTGCCGCCTTGCTACTGCAGCATGGCGTTCATAAAATTTATACTGCCGATTCCGACTTTAAAAAATTTGAATTTTTAGAAGTCAGCAATCCTTTTACTTGACTCTGTTAGAAGTCCAACCGATGTCCTATGATCTTTAGTTCAATTCTGATCCGCTCTTTTTTACTTTTGACGTTGAATTGCTTTAAGCCGAAATCAGTGGACAGAAAGTTGTCCCGGTTGTCGGTCTGGACATGATAACCTATCGAATTCCTGCGATATTGCCCTGGGCGCTCAAGTGATGCTCCTACCGCAGAGCGGGAGGCCTCAGGAAGCCCCCTGGAAGGAGGCTGGATTAAGCGCTCATCAATTAAAATCCAAAATAGGAAGATCGATAGGCGAAATGCGATAAAAAAGTATAGGACGCAGATTTTCACAAATTTTCACAGATAAGCATGGGTTCAATTTAGGGATTCAGGAATTCAGGAATTCAGGAATTGAAGGTAATCGGTCTTTATAATTCCTCAATCTCTCAATTCCTCAATTCCTCAATTCCTCAATTTGTCAGAGTCTGCGTGCATCTGCGATAATCTGCGTCCTAATATTAGAAACAAATAAATTAAAGTTATCGCGATTCCAGATAGTTCCAACAATACTGTTTGGATACCTATGATTACACAAGTCCTAATTTTACTCTTCCTTCTATTTACACTATTAACGCTTGGATTTTTCATTTTTCTGCGCTGGGGGACGCGCTGGGGTTCCACCAGTGAAGAGCGTGCCCTGCAAATGCCGGGGGATGTCTATCTGGAAGGTGGACCTGAGGCTCGTGTTTCCATGACGCGCGCCATCTCGATTGCTGCCAGTCCTCAGACGGCATGGCCGTGGCTTGCACAATTGGGACGCGGTGCTGGATGGTACAGCATTGAGTGGTTAGACAATCGTGGTCGGGAATCGGCACGACATATCGTCTCCTGGATCCCCGAACCTAAGTTAGGGGATGCTTCTCCTGTGGGATACCTGCGCCATATTGAGTATAATAGGGCGCTCGTCTGGTGGGTGAAGGGTATAAAATTCGTTGGTGCGATGACCCGGTTAGTTGTAGACATGCGACTTGCCCCGGAAAATAAGGGTTCCCGGCTCATTATCCGGATGTCCGCCGATGCTGCGGGCTTGTCGGCAAGACTGGCCTTGTTGGTCTTTCAATTTATAGACTCCATTATGGCTCGCAAGCAGCTGATTGGAATCAGGGAACGGGTCGAGCACTATGGCCTGCGTTCCGTAAATCCCGATGAACCCGAAACGGGGGCAAAAGATCAATACCAACTCTACGAGGTAATCTACGCTACTGGCGAAAGGGCTGGTGTACCAGGGAAAGAGCATGCAGTAAGGTGGCGCCAGACCGCAATCGAAGATGGAATAATTTCTGACTCGTTTACTTCCGATAGCGGATAGAAGGGCCACCGGAAAGATTGCCTCAATGGAAGAGCAGGTGAGTTTGAAATAATTTTTATCGTAGAAAACTTGTTGACTCAGGGTATTGGAACAGCATTTTTGACAACCCATTTTTATATTGGCTTTATTCTGATGGATTTAGAAAAGATACAAAAAGAGCTAGATTACTATCAAAAATTCACCCCAGTCAATTATACCGAGGAGCGCATAAAGTTTTTTGAGCATGTAAAAAAGGGTCACCCCTACAATCCTTCATTTCAATACAAGGATAAGTTGGATGTAAAAGATTATGAAGAAATCAAAATCACCCTGTCGAAGGAAAAAGGCAGAGATGCGATAATTGATGAGTTTTTAAGCGTATATAAGGATATAGTCGATATGATGACAGCCTGGAAAACGAATAATTATCAGGACATCTCGTGTGTATCGGGGAAACTGTTTGGCTCGATTGAGGATTTTGACTTGCTGAGAGCCATGCGGGTCTACAAAAGGCTGCGCGTCGTGTCGCAAACCGCTGAAGAACTCCATAATGATAGACAAATCGGCGCCAGGTTTCTAAAAGAGCTGAAAGAAAGGAATTTAGAGGGTTGGGTGATCGAGTACAATGCCGCCAATGGCGGGAATGTATCAATTTATGAGACAGAAAAAAGGCTGGTGATCAGAACCGGAGCGACCGAGACGAAGCTGGGTCTGGAATGCGCCATATCCCACGAGCTCGATGGTCATGCTGCCCAAGCCTTCAACGCAATGGCCAATCCAAGTTACAGTAAATGGTTTTTGTCATATCTTGGAACGGAGAGGCAGTACGAGGGATATGCTACCTTTATTGAGATCAATAATTTATCCATCGCCCACATCAACAGTGAATTAGAAAGTTTTTTAGTGCTGATGATTGCGACGGCCTTGGCGCAACGATCATCTTTCTACGAAATTTACCAAGAAATTTATAAGCTGTGCGAAGATAGAGATTTTTCGTACTTAGCTGCCTATAAGGCCAAAAGAGGGTTTCGGGATACTGCGCAGGCCGGCTGTTTTCAAAAGGAGAATTCCTATTTACTAGGAGCAATTGAAAATGTGAAATTAGTAGAAGAAAATAAAGAAAACTACTATAGATTGTCGCAAGGCTGTTTCCCGTTATCGGCCATCGAGCTTATCTCCAAGAAGCGTCCTAAATGGTCAATTATAAAGGATCTTAATAAAGAAAATCTTGAATATTTCAAACATACAATGAAAAGAATTATGAAATAGATTCGATAGGCGAAAGGTACTATTGCTTGCAGAAATTTCAAGCCGTAGTCATTTCCGAGTTTATCAGGTCGGCGCCGAAGCTGAAAAGGCCGTCGCTGACCATCAGAGCCGGACTGCCCATCCAGGGTTGACTCAAGGCCAATTCTTTTTCCCCTTCTTCGAGCTCGACAACATCGTCCAGTTGTCCTTCACGCCACAGTTGCTCCAGTTTGATGCTATCCTGCCATAGATTACGGGCATAACGCCTCAAGTCCCGTATGTGGTCCATTGTCAATATTCGAGGCCTTAGCAAAAGCATGGTAGGGCCCAAAAGATAAGTGAAGCCCATTTTAATGGCCCTCTGGTTTACCTCTTCCTGGATTTGTACGAACGCCTGATGGCCCATTTTTAAAAGGGCTTGGTTGATTTTGGTAACGGCTGTCCTCGGAGTCATATCGTCCCTCAGCACGGCAAGGGGTTGGAGGCCACCGCCTGAGCCCACATTGGTGGGGATACCGCCAAAACGCGCCAGAAATCCCTGCAAGCCTTCATCAGTGATAAAACAGCGAAAATCAGTCTGCCACTCTCGAAGATGCAAAGTCTGCTCTTCTGCGAGAGGCCAGGCACTCTTTTCTGACCAAAAAGCTAAAGGAATAAACTCCTGGACAATGTAGTCGCCGGACGCCAGGGCAGTTTGGATACATACTTCCTTGTTCTGCGTTTCGTTTCTCCCGACAAAGATCCCATGGCCCGAGTATCCCGACACCGGTTTGAGCACGATATCTGCAAAATGCCTTGCGGTCCATTCGACCAAATCTTCGATGGTTTCTCCTCGAGGACCAGTCGTGGAGCGTGAAAAAAATCGACGTGTCCAGGGCGTATGTTCGACAGTGGTCGTACTTAATCGGTCTTTATGCGTTTCTTTAATCGCCTCAAACAGCCCTTTATCTCCCAGGGGCTCCATACCCTTGGGGTTGACCACAAGACCCTGTTTGATCGCTTCTTTGATCGGCTTGATATCCTGTTTTCCGCCGATCTTCAGCAGGGTATCCAGATTGAAATCCATAAAGATAACTGTGACCTCATCGCTTCGGCAATAAATCCTTCCGTTTTTTAATGATAGGTGCTCCGGACCGGCCAAAGAGGCCTTCACGCCTTTCAGCGAGTTTAAGTAATCCACGAAATTTTTGTTCTCCTGCACAGCATCCAAAGTTTCTGTCTCAGCAAGGAGGGCAACGTGCACGGAATTTCTCCCATGGCGATTCTCATGGGCTCGCAACAGCATGCGGGCAAAGCCGGGCACCGCGTTGATCTGAGGATGTTCAAGGTCAATATCGACGCCGACTTCAACGTTTTCCAAAATCAGATCCCATGCCATTTTCCCCAACATTTGCGCCATACGCTGATATTCCCACCCGCCGGGGCTTCCCATGTTAAATTCTCCGTGATAGCCCTTAACCGCTTCCATTCGGTCTCTCCTTCATATATCATTTTCTTATCCGCTTCCGTCGGAATTCTGCCGTACCCACTTCATCCGGTCCGGGAATCTCAAGCCATTGGCTTTTTCCGGCACCTTATCCCGGGTATCCTTCTCGGTTACCGGAAAAATAAAAGGCTTTTCAGCCACATCCCAACATGTCGAGATGTCTGACGACTCGAACGAATAAATATGCAACTAACGAACGGAGGCTTCATTGTCAATATTGAATTCTTTTTGTTCAGTTTAGATTTTTGGCAGCTCTCCTTTGTAGGTGCGCTCGAGGATCCCATAATAATTCTCTCTTTAATTCGAATACCATACGAAATCAATTTTGTGTGGTAATGCTTGAAAAAAATGACCCGGAGATTTTGGAAGATGCTTTTGAAAAGGCCCGCAATAAAGGCCCCGGTTGGCGCAAAAAGTAGATGGGGGTCAAAAGGCTATGCGGCGGTTGTTAGGGTGAAGGGTCGCTTCGCATCGAGTTTTTGTTAGGTAATCATCCTTAATTTTCCTTGGAATTCTTTATCGGCGAACCATCCAGGTGGGTAAACACAAAACCTGATTTACCTTTTTTCTCGACTGGTGTAATATTTGAACCAAAATAAAATATCGGGCGGTTAATAAAATCAAAAATCAATTCAACGATCAGTTGGAGGTAAAACAAATGGGTACCAAGACCTTGAGCATACCGTATCCGGATGACCTGCCGAAAACTTTGGGTAGGACTACTGAAGAATTTGAAGAAGAAATGAGATTCCTTGTAGCTGCAAAACTTTACGAGATGGGACATATTTCTTCGGGAAGAGCCGCCGAATTGGCCGGTTTAGATCGTGTTTCATTTTTAGAAAACTTGAGCCGATACCGAATATCAGTTTTTAACTATTCCCTGGAAGAATTGGATCGTGAAATCCTTGAAGCAAAAGACAGAGCGGAGAAAGCTACTTGAAAATCGTTTGCAACACCAGCCCATTAATATTATTGGCAAAAATCGGTAGGCTTGATACCTTACTCCGGCTATACCGTGAACCCATGATTCCAAAGGCGCTTATGGTTGAGGTAAGTGCGAAGCCCAGTCACGAAAATGATCAGATTAAAGCTTTGCTGAAAGAAGGAAAACTAAAGCTCAGGCAGGTTTCTGAAAAAACTTTGGACGGAATTTCAATTGACCTCGGCCAAGGCGAAAGGGAGGCGATTGCCCTACTGAGTATCAAAAATCCCTCGCTGCCCTCTATTCTTTCGCAAGCATCCTTGAATTTATCTGGTCCTCTAACATCATAAAATCAATTTTATTCGAGGAAAATGCCAAAATCATTGCTCAGTCTGGCATAAGTTGTTTTCGAAAAACCAATCGGGATCAACAAAGCTGCGAGTTGTTCCATAACCCATCCCCGAGGTCGGATGTTCGGTAGGGGCGTCCCATATTGCAAAATGCAAGTGGGGACATCCGGAAGGGCTATTGCAACATGGAATATAGTTTATAACCGTTCCAATGACCTGACCGGCAACTATTGGCTCGTTATCTGTGAGATCAGACATAACATGTCCGTATTGTACAGCAAAAGAGCCGTTTGTTCCTCCGGAGTGCCTGGTAATCAATACTGGGCCGGGGGTTCCGTCACAGCCGCCATAGTAGCCCATATTTTGGTAGTTATGCTCTATGTGACCATCTGCAATTGCTCTAACTTCAGTTCCTTCATCTGCTACAAAATCTATGGCAAGATGGCGGCCTAATGGGCCTGAAGAATGCCACTGTAATCCCCGATGGTCTTCGTCAACGGGATCTTCGCAAACGCTCTCTATTTTAGTATTTCCAAAAAACAGAAAAAGTATTAGGGTTGAGAACGTCAGAAATACTACAATTATTATTCTTCGAGGCATCTCGCTTCCTGTTTGCTTTGCCCACCACGCACCGGAGCAATTTGTACGAGTATGGGCAATAAACCTGCGTGCTTTTTCATTAATCCCCTTTGCTATGGGACTTGAGAGGCGCGAATTAATATATTGATTGGGTTTATTCTAATGAAAATTTGAGATGACCCAATTTTATCATTTTTACCCCGACATTGCACCTGGGTTTTTTATTGCCAAATTTGCAAATCTGCAATATGGCTGCAATTATGTTAGTCTATTTATCTGTAATTTCCTCTTAAATGACCAACCGGAAACCGGATTATGTTACGCCAGCCCCATGGATTACTTGATATTAAGGAGATAAGATGGGAACTACTGTCAAGTCATTCTTCCAAAGTTTTAGAGAAATTCCAGAAGGTAAATATCCTCCAGAGTACTATGCTCCTCGAATGCTCCGAACGGTGGTTTTCGGCAACTATGCGCATTCACTCGGTATATTAACACACAGTCTGTTTATAGTAGTTTTTGCATTGATAGGAGTTCGGATATTAGCCCTTGTTAACATTTTTAGTGTAATTCTATGGGCTGCTGGTTTAATTCTTCACAGGAGAGGATATATCTCGCAGGGCTATTTGCTAATCACTGTTGAAAATATTGCCCATGCCGCTGCATGCATCGCTGTCATTGGCTGGGATACTGGATTTCAATACCTTGTTTTAGTCCAGCCTGTGTGCCTCTTCATTTTACACTGGAGCATGGCCAGAAAGGTTTTAGTGGCATCGGTATATTGCATTGCATTTATTGGAATGAATTATTATGCCAATGCCTCAGTTCCGACTATAGAACTCAGCCGGATTTACATAGCCGTCTTAAATTACGGCAATATTATTGTTATCTGTTTAATTTTGACTTCTTTAGGATATATATATTCCCGTGCAGCCATCACTGCCGAAGAGAAACTTGAGCAAGAGCACCAAAAGACCAACGCTGCCCTCATCGAACGTAACCAGGCATTAAAGCTTCTTAACCAGGAGCTTGCCGACGCGGCCGACTATGTGAGAACAATTTTACCTGAGCCTATTACAGAAGGCCCCATTCGAACAGACTGGCGGTTTATTCCGTCAACATCATTAGGAGGGGATGCATTTGGTTACCACATGGTGGATGAGAATCATTTTGCAATATACTTGATTGATGTCAGTGGTCACGGTGTAGGAGCTGCTTTACTTTCGGTCTCGGTTATGAATGTGCTGCGTTCTCGGTCATTGCCTGATACGGATTTCAATGATCCCGAACAAGTATTAGAGGCACTCAACAACGCCTTTCCAGGAGAAGAGAATAACGATATGTTTTTTACCATATGGTATGGTGTCTATAAAAAGAGCACCCGCAAGCTAGCCTACGCAAGTGGTGGCCATCCTCCAGCCATTTTATTCGACCAGACTTCTAAAGGCGACTACCGGGCTACACAACTTCGGACCCCAAATTATGTTATTGGTGGCATGTCAGATGGAACATATCAAAAAAAAGAATGCCTGGTTGGTGAACGAAACACGTTATACATTTTTTCAGACGGGGTGTATGAAGTTAAAAAATCAGATGGATCGATGTGGCGGTTTGATGAATTTGCAGATTTTATGAACAATCTTAAAGGAGGTGGTCAGTCAATTTTAGATCGTTTATATAACTATGCAAAAAATTTAGGAAACTCAGATAATTTCGAGGATGATTTTACTATTGTCGAGGTTGCTTTCGGGTAAAATAGAAAAACCAAACCAGCAGCATGTCAGCAACCTTGGTCATTCCTCGAGCCGCTGTGATCAGCAATATGATAACGACGAGAAAGCGCGGATTTTCTTTTTTTGAAAATGGAGAAAAATTTTTTCACATTCCTTTTGGTCCTTCTACCGTTTGAGGAATTCTCTCCCATATAAAATTTTGGAAATCTTTCAAATGAACAATTTTGACATATCGTGTTCTTTATTTCCGAGGGCATGAGCTTTTGGTCAATCTCATCGACATTTCTCCATTCACCGCAATAGCAAATTTTATTGCAATACAAACAAAGGTCTCCATGCGGTTTTCCATTGAGATATGCCATCACGAAATCCCCCTTTGAACATGCCAGAGGTTTAAATGGCGACGATTATGTCAGTAATTTTTAATAGATTTCATTCTGCCATCGAATCATAGTCTTAGACTTTAGTTTTTAATTGGGAGGCGAGTTAAGATGGACAGAATACTACAATTCGTCAATCTTCATTCTTCATTTCCCCGGTATATCGGGATCACCGCTACGCGGCAACCGACTTGGCCGGATTGGGTTTCTGCGGCGAATTCTCAACCCGGATAAACCGGAGATAGACACAAAGAAAAAAATTTTAAAAAACTTCGTGCCTTGGTGTCTTGGTGGCGAAAATCTCTTATTTAATAAATCCTTCGCAAACAATATATGATTTCAAAAAAAGGCACCAAGATCAACCTTGAACGATGGAGGCACGGTGTGAGTCCATTTTAGTCATCCGGGGATTTTTAATCTTCCATTTTAAGCGGTAAACAGCGTCCGGGGTTTGGAGCTCTTTACCATTTATCATTTCCTTAATGGCCGGCGTGGCCCGCCGATACAATTTATATAACCCATCCATAAAATCGACATCAGAGATCTCGATCCATTCCCCATTTTCATCATACCTGACTTCATAGCGTGGCATTGGACTCACTATCCACCTCCTCGGTTGAAGATCAGTTGATAATTACACCTCCATACCTGTCATTCTCTATCGCAGAATTCGTGCCATAGTGAAAGCGCTGCATTCTGAAAATTACGAATCATCTATGCTATTAATATAAATACTAATTACTAATCTGATAAATCTGACTCGTCGATGTTTCACATTTGGGAAGAGTAAGATTTGCAAATTAAATATACAGATGAGTGTCAAAGTAATTAACAGTCTGTCAATCAATTTTCGAAACCAATACGTGATCTGCAGAGGGCCTTCCAAGTGTCGACCCAATCGACAACGTTCATTGATATTTCAATTCGAAATTTAGGGGCCTTTCGAAAACTGGTCTACGAAGGGTAGGAATTTTGTTGCAGAGAAACTGGTTTTAAACCTCTAAGGAGAAAAGATCAATAATCCAACGGACTTCCCGGAGTATCCGTCTTAGGTTTTTAATCATCCGTCTGTTCAGTCTAAAAGAGTGTTTCCAAGTCAACTATATGGTGAAAATAGTCACTTTTCTGAAGCTCTACTGTCAGCTCTCCGCTGGCGATGAGAATTCGCTCTATGGTAAAGTGACGTGGTGCTTTTAAAAATTTTATTTTTCGCTGAACTTCAGAAATTATTGATGAGCTGATCGGTATAGTAGAATATTTACATTCAATGATTGTTAGAACATGCCCTTTTTTATGGACTAAAATATCGATTTGCACACCTTCTTCGTGGCCCTTGTTTTTTTTACGCTGTCTGAAAAAAGGACCGAAACCAATAATTTGATGGATATCATAACCGATATTCTTAAAAATATTTTGTCAAAGATTTTTGCCGATTTAAGGAAAAAAACAACAGATCGGCAAAAATTGAATTATTTTTATCTTTGCCGATTTAAGCAAAAAAACAACAGATCGACAAAAATTGAATTATTTTTATCTTTGCCGATCTGTTTTGTGACGATCTGTGAGGGATGAAAATTAGCGAGATGCGATCATAAAAATTAAAATCCACATAACGTTTTAAAATATCCTCGTCGGTCAATCCACCAGCAAGGAAACTTTTCTCGGACCATTGGCGTTCATCTCAACCAGGCTCTTGTCAGTTATCTTGAGCTCCGGTATGACCGGCAGCTGCAAAAAACTCATGGCGATGACCGGATCGGTCAGGTGTCCGCCCAGCGTCTTGTAGGCCTCGTAAACCTGCATTTTGTCCTGCACCACCTGCTGCGGAGCCTCTGTGGACATCAGCCCACCGATCCGTAATGGAAGGGATGCAAGCACGTTGCCATCCTGTGACACGACCACGCCGCCCTGCATTTTGACCAGCTCATTGACGGCAAAAGCGATATCTTTATCGCGCCTGCCAATCACGGCAAGGTTGTGGGAGTCATGCCCGATGGTCAGCGCCATGGCTCCTTTTTTGATCCCGAACCCGTTGACATACCCGACGCTGAAATTGTTGTTTTGACGATGTCGCTCAATGACGACGATTTTGAGTATATCCCGTTCAATATCGCTTGGTAGATGCCCGTTTTTAGCATTCAACGTTTTAATTTTCTGCTCGGTGAGCAGTTGCCCGGGAACCATCCCGATGACCCTTGCCTTGCGCTGTTTGGCGTTGGATTTGATCTGAAAGTCCGTTGCGCTGAATCGACGGGCGATTTTCACGGAATGGAGAATATTTTCATGATAGGGGTAATCCTGGACGTCGTTGACGATTTGTCCCTCCCGAGCCACCAGTTTGCCGTCTCGATAGGTTGCAAATACGTCGAAATTCTCGAGATCCTCCACGACGGCAATGTCAGCCCGGGTGCCGATTCCCAGGCGGCCCCGATATGGCATGTGAAAAAACTGGGCCGGATTCAAAGTGGCCATACGGATAATTTCGACCGGCTTGAGTTTCCAGCCGGATTCTTTGGCAAGTTTAACCGCCATTGCCAGGGTCTGATCGATGTGCCCCTTATTGAGCAGGTCAAAAGGATTGCGGTCGTCAGCGCATAGCATTAGCCGGCGAGTGTCGATCCCTTTCTCAATAACGTATTCGAGCAACTCCCGGGCGTTTCTGGCATAGCTGCCGTTTCTGACCATGACGAACATTCCTTTGGCCAGGCGTTCTTCCAGTTCTTCGCCGGAGGAGCACTCGTGATCTGCCATGATTCCGGCGTTGATGTATGCCGAAAGTTCAGGTCCGCTAAGCCCGGGACAATGCCCGTCGATGATGGGAGGCTTTTTCTTGAATCCTCTCATCCGGTAAGTCTCGTAGATTTTCGCCAACACGTCCAGCCGGGATGCGATGACGCCGGGATAATTCATCATTTCACCCAGACCGATGGCCGATTTCTCCTCGAGCAGCGATTTGATGGCCTCAACCGAAAAGCTGGCGCCACAGGTCTCGAATTCTTCGCTCAGCGACGGAACGCAGGACGGAATGGTGAAATAAAAGCGCAGGTTGGTGTAGTGTCCTTCATCCATCATCTGGCGCACGCCTCGGATCCCCATGACATTGGCAATTTCATGCGGATCGTTGACAACGGTTGTTGTGCCCCGGGGCAGCACCGCTCGGCTGAAGTTGGTCAGCGTCAGCATGCTGCTTTCAATGTGGATGTGGGGTTCGATGAATCCGGGCAGAACGTATTTCCCGCTCACGTTCATGATTTCAGTATTTGCTCCGGCAAATACGGGGCTTTGGTCGTACAACCCGACGATGCGGTGGCCGGTGACAATGACATCGCCTTCCTTGATCAGTCCCGTATGAACATCCACAATTTTTCCGCCCTGCAGGATCAGGTCGGCATGGTTGCGGCCCAGTGAATTGTCGACGCTTTGTTTGTGATGATATGCCATTTGAGTTGAGGTCTCCTTCTTTCTATAATAATGCCACGCTTTGCAACTACAATCAACCTCTGGGTGTATCTCGTACGGTGAATGACGAATGACGAATGTCGATTGACGAATGGTGGAATCGCTTGGGGCTTCGCTCTTCGAGCTACGACCCCACAAGTCGCTCAGTCGTTTTTAATAGATAGAATACATTATTCGATGTTCGATGTTGGACGTTCGATGTTCGACGTTCATTATTTTCTTTTCTTTGATCAGACTGGCCGTTTTTTTGGCCAAAGGCCGCGCTCTTATAAAACTTCATGAAATGACGAATGACGAATGTCAATTGATCCGCCGAAGGCGGAGTGGAATTGCTCGTGCAGCACAGGCGCTTGCGCAGCGTGTCACTCAATCGTTGAAATAGCCCGTTCGACAAAAGACTCACGACAGGCAGAATACCTTAGATCCAAAATCCGCATTCCAAAATCTAAAATTTGCTTTTTGAAGCTTCTGTTCCGATCAGACACTTAGCGGCAAAATAACCATGAAATTTACAAATCCATAGATAGAACAACCGGACGAGAAAGAATGCGAGGCGATTGAGCGGCCAAAGGCATTAACAGCGAAATTGAAGGAGCGATCAAAGTAAAGCTAAAGAATCTTGATCAAGGGGCATGGCTTTGCCTTACTTCATTTCAATAATGGGCCGCACAAACTGCGACTCCGTATCCCACGGAAACAAAATCCAGGTGTCCTGGCTGACCTCCGTAATGAAGGTGTCGACCAAAGGACGACCGGCCGGCTTGGCATAGACGGTGGCAAAATGGGCCTTGGGCAGCATTTCCTTGACGATGCCGGCAGTTTTGCCGGTATCGACGAGATCATCGATAAGGAGCCAATCGCTGCTGTCAATGTCGACAGGCTTTAATATTTTAATCTCTCCCTGATCCTTGAAATCGTAACTGGAGATACAGACAGTGTCCACAAGGCGGATTTCCAATTCCCGCGCGATGATTGACGCCGGGACCAGTCCGCCGCGGGTTATGGTGATAATTCCCTTCCATGTTTGCATGTCCGCCAGTCGCCAGGCCAGCGCTTTGGAGTCCCGATGGAGTTGTTCCCAGGAAATGGGAAACGTCTTCTGGTAGCGTCCACTTTTTTCAGACATAATTGAAATCCTCGCAAACGTTCAAATTTGGTTTCAGTAAAATTAATCCAGGATGCCTATCACATATTTATCTTTTATTCAAATTGCGATAAATAGATTCTTGTGCTATTTGCACTTTTTTGCGGCTATCTCTTCACTTGGAGCGGCACGAATATGGAAAAGATACTCAATTTAAAATGCCTTGTCTGTGGCCGGCAGTATCGTCCCGCCGAGGTCGATTATGTCTGCCCGGATCATGGCGACGACGGTATTCTTGATGTTCAATATGACTACGATTTCATTGCCGGTCAAATCAGCAAAGAACTGCTGCGGCAGTCCAGGGAGTTTACCATCTGGCGGTACAAAGCCCTGCTGCCGGTTCAGGCCGACGCCGCCGTGCCGCCGCTGGCTGTGGGTTGGACGCCGATTTATCACTCACCCGGGCTGGCATCGAAACTGGCTTTGAAACATGTGTGGGTCAAGGATGACGGCCGTCAACCGACGGCATCCTACAAGGATCGCGCCAGCGCCGTAGCCGTGGTGAAAGCAGCGGAAAAAAACGCCGGCATCATCACCACGGCCAGTACCGGCAATGCAGCCGCGGCATTGAGCGGATTATGCGCCAGCGTCGGGCAGCCGAACGTGATTTTTGTGCCGCAAAACGCACCCCAGGCCAAGATCGCGCAGCTGCTGGTTTTCGGCTCTCGCGTCGTTTTGGTAAACGGGACCTACGATGATGCCTTCGAACTTTGCCTGCAGGCCGCCAAAGCATACGGCTGGTACAACCGCAACACCGGCTATAACCCTTATATGTGTGAAGGGAAAAAAACCGCTGCCTATGAAATCTGCGAACAACTCGACTGGGACGCACCGGATCGGATTTTTGTCAGCGTTGGAGACGGTTGCATCATTGCCGGACTGCACAAGGGATTGAAAGATCTGGTGGCCCTGGGCTGGATCGACCGCATGCCTAAGCTGATGGGGATTCAGGCCGCCGGCAGCAGTTACCTGTACGAGGCATGGAAAAACAATGAAGACATACTTACCAAACCTCCGGTGAATGCGCAAACGGTGGCTGACAGTATCAGCTCAGGACTGCCCCGGGATCGCATCAAGGCTTTGAACGCGGTCAAGGAAACCGGCGGCGCATACATTTCCGTATCCGATAGCGACATACTGCGCGCAGTTCCCGAATTGGCCCGGGCCACCGGCGTTTTTGCCGAACCCGCCGGAGCGGCGGCTTATGCCGGCCTGGTGACCGCAGTTGACCGGCAAATGGTTTCCGGGGATGAAAAAATCGTCGTGCTCAACACCGGCAATGGTTTAAAAGATGTTGCCGGCGCTATGGAAGCGTTGGATATTGTCCAAACCAAGCCGTTTCGAATTCCACCGGATTTTACGGCGCTCAGGCAAGTGGTGGCGGAATGGGGGAATTAATTGAATATTTTCGATTGAAGATTGAAGATTTAAGGAATACTATCGATTTTTATATAGTATGTGTGACCTTCCAGCGGGAGGTAATTTTGGTATTTAATCGAGAGGAAAAATATCGTGATCGATTTAACTGTTGATTCAACGACATTGGCGAGGGCTGTTGAAAGAGCAAGAGAAAAAAGCATTATTATTCCGACGTTCAAGCAACAGCGGGATCCCGGTCTCATTCCGGACGCCGTCATTGCCAAATTGAAAAGCGTCGGATTGTGGGACATCGATCCGCTGAACCTGTTTCGAATTACCTGGCACAACGAGCCGATTGCCAATGGCGGCGGATTTGGCGATGTCAACTTTATGGAGTTTCCCAAGACATTGACCGGTGTCGATGCACGCATCGTCGCGCCTGTCGGTAAATGGTTTCCCACCGGCGCGCACAAGGTGGGTGCGGCATTCGGCTGCCTGGTCCCCCGGCTGGTAACCGGTCAATTCGATCCGACATCCCAGAAAGCGGTCTGGCCGTCCACCGGCAACTACTGCCGGGGTGGTGCTTATGACTCCGCGCTTTTAGGCTGCCAGTCAATTGCCATCCTACCGGAGGAAATGAGTCAGGAACGTTTTGACTGGCTCAAGACGGTGGCGGGTGAAATCATCAAAACTCCCGGATCGGAAAGCAACGTTAAAGAGATTTTTGACAAGTGCTGGGAGTTGAGGGAATCGGGCCAAGACCTGGTCATCTTCAATCAATTTGATGAGTTCGGCAACTACCTGTGGCACCATGAGGTCACCGGTCCGGCGATGATGTCGGTTCTGGAGCGAATCATGGGGCCTGAAGATAAGTTCAGCGGCTTGATCTCTGCCACCGGTTCGGCCGGCACCATCGCCGGCGGCGATTATCTGAAAAAGCACTTTCCCGTCAGTAAAATTGCCGCGGCGGAAGCCCTGCAGTGTCCGACACTTTTGAACAACGGATTCGGTGCGCACCGCATCGAAGGCATCGGCGATAAGCATGTGCCCTGGATCCACAATGCGAAAAACACGGATATGGTCATTGCCGTAGACGACGAAACCCCTGTAAGTCTTATCCGACTTTTCAACGAACCGGCCGGGAAAAAATATTTGGTATCCAAAGGGCTTCCCGAAGCCTGGGTCAACGGGCTGGACCAACTTGGAATTTCGTGTGCCGGCAATCTGGCGGCTGCCATCAAATTCGCCAAATACTATGAGTTGGGGCCAAACGATATTGTTCTAACCGTGTTAACCGATTCCATGGAAATGTATGGCAGCCGGCTGCACGAACTTACCGCAGCACAGGGCGAGTTCACGGAGTCCGATGCTGCAGCCGTCTACGCCCAACATCTGCTGGGACTGGGGATCGACAATATGGAGGAGCTGACCTATTACGGCCGCAAACGGATTCACAACCTCAAGTACTTTACCTGGGTTGAACAGCAGGGAAAAACCTTCGAAGAAATTCAGGCCCAATGGTATGACGACGCTTACTGGGAGCAGATCCCGACCTGTGTGGATGAAATCGATGCGTTGATCGAAGAATTTAATGCCCAAACCGGGCTGCTGAATGGATAACAGACGGTTTCAGGTGTCAGGTGTCAGGTGTCAGAAGATAGAGATCAGAGGACAGAGGACAGATGACAGAGAGATAGAGAAAGAAGGTGAGAGGGTGAGAAGATGAGAAACTGCAACGACAGATGATGACAGAAAGAAGGTGAGAGGGTGAGAAGGTGGGAAGGTGAGAAACTGCAACGACAGATGATGACAGAAAGAAGGTGAGAGGGTAAGAAGGTGAGAAGGTGAGAAACTGATGGGGCAGATAAAGCAATTCGGAAGGCGGAATGCGGAAGTCGGAAAAAAAGGACTGAGGGAATTCGATAACGAAAAGAAGGTGAGAAATACGAGGCGTTCGGCATTCGGCATTCGGTGAATGAATGATGTTATCTGCTTGTTGGGCTTTGATGAACGTCGAATGTCTAATGAAAGTAATCCTCCTTTTAAAACGGACTGAACGCAGAGGATAACCAAAAGAAGGTGAGAGGGTAAGAAGGTGGGAAGGTGAGAAACTGCAGAAATATGGATTTGAATCGATTTTAATTGCGGTTGCCACGCTAAAAAGCAGCGGGATGCAAGCTCAAACCGCTACCACATTATTTGAATAAGTAAAAAGGATTATATGAAATATGCGATGGGAGTTATGATGTGACCTTCTAAAAATTATTCTATTGAATTTTTTCGAAAAAGATAAGTTTTAGAAATAGTAACTTCCAAATTCCCTCATCTCGCCCCTCAGTTTCTCACCTTCCCATCTTCTCACCTTCTCACCTTCTTTCTGTCATCATCCGTCCTCTATCATCGCTGTTTCTCACCTTCCCAACTTCTTACCCTCCCAACTTCTTTCTTTTTTCTGTCCTCTCCCATCAGTTTCTCACCTTCCCACCTTCTCACCTTCTCACCTTCTCAACTTCTTTTTTTTCCAGGTAGTACGCGCTCGATCACCAATGCGAATATTCCGGCCGGAACGATGCCGGACTTCATGATGACGGCCAGTTGAGTCGGGAAATATTGCACAAATTTGGGCACTTGAGGCAAGCCGATGCCGAGGGTCAGGCTCACGGCCACAATCAGCATATTGCGGCGATTGAGTTCTTCCCGGGCAATGAGTTTCACGCCGGCAGCCGCTATCATACCGAACATAACGATGGACGCACCGCCCAATACCGCTTGCGGCATGGCCGAAACAATGGCGCCCAGTTTTGGGATCAGACCTGCCAGTACTAGAAATAGGGCACCAATGGTGACCACGTGCCGGCTCATGACGCCGGTAAACGCGATAATCCCGACATTTTGTGAGTAGGATGTATTCGGCAAAGCCCCGAAAACCGAGGCGAGAGCGGTGCCGGCTCCATCAGCGATGATGCCTCCGGAAAGTTCGGCGTCCGTGGCCTCGCGGCCGGCTCCGCCTATGGTTATTCCCGAAATGTCACCAACGGATTCGATCGTGGTAATCAAGGCCATAATCCCCATGCCGATGATGGCAGCCGTATTGAATTGCAAGCCGAACTTGAGGGGCGACGGTACGGCGAACCAGGCGGCCTTGGCAACGGCGTCGAAGTTCACCATTCCCATGGGTATCGCGATCAGATAACCGACGATCAGGCCGATCAGAATCGATGCAATCGATAAAAAACCCCGTCCGAATTGATGAACTCCCAGGGTTACGATCAAGACAGTCAGGGATAAAGATAACTGCTTGCCGGATGCAAACAGTTCGGGCTTGTTGTCCATCAGCCATTTTCCGCCACCCGCGTAGACCAACGCAACCTGCATCAGGGAAATCCCGATCACCAGAACAACGACACCGGTAACGATGGGTGGGAACCAATGCCGTATTTTCTTCAGGATCGCACCAAAACCCACCTGGATCAGTCCGCCAACCAATGCGCCGCCGAAAACGGCGCTCAAACCGTATGTTTTGGCAAGCGGGATGGAAACCGGCAAAAAGCCGAAACTGGTGCCCTGCACAATGGGCAATCGCGACCCGATCCGACCCAGTCCGATACTTTGGAATAAGGTGGCAATACCGGCAATGAAGATGGCGACCTGAATCAGAAAAATTTTTTCCTGGGGCGTCACCCCGACAACGCCTCCGATAATGATCGGCACGGTGATGTTGCCGACGAACATGGCCAGCACGTGTTGAATTCCTAAGGGTATCGCCTGGCGAAGCGGTGGCAGATAATTGGGATCTTTGACATCAACACTTGATTCACGGCGTGGCGCGGCCATATTTTCTCCTTTCTGGATGTGTCGGAGTTGAGGCCTTTATCAGATTGTCGAAGAGGTTTCAGGTGTCAGTGTTCAGGTTTCAGGTTTTTGTTAGATATAATTCCACCACTTCCAGCCGTTGATCTGGAAAGTTTCTAATTAGTGGTTGCACGAAAACTCGCCTAACCGATTTGTTGGGTTTCGCCCCAAGATAGTAAACCGCCATAAAGGCTTGATTATAGTAGGTTGGGTTGAGGCACGAAACCCAACATTCCAGACGGGACTCAACCCAACCTACCTAAAACCCGACTTTTCGTTCAGGCACCTAATTAGAAGTCAAACTGATCGAGGACGAGAACGAGGACGAGCACGAGGACGATAACCCGCTTAGTTTTCTTCTTCCTGGCTGGTAATGTCGCAGACACATGAGTCGGCTTGCACTCGGTCAGCGTCTGCGGCTTCATCCTTTAAACATTTTTCAACCGCCTGAATAATACCTTCATAGCCTGTGCAGCGGCACAGGTTGCCGGCATGGGCCCGTCGGATTTCTTCACGGGTCACGTCATTTTTGCCTTTGTGCTTCTCAATGAAGGCGGTAGACGTCATGATCAACCCTGGTGTGCAAAAGCCACACTGCACCGCACCAGTGTCCAAATAAGCCTGCTGGACCGCGGATAGTTGGCCGTCTTTGCTTTCACCTTCAACCGTGCGGATCCGGCGGCCATCGGCCCAGACCGCCAGGTACAGGCATGCATCCAGCGGAACCTCGTCCAACAGGACCGTACAGGCACCGCATTCGCCGGAGCCACAGCCTTCTTTGACACTGGTGTAGCCATTTTCCCGCAATACCTCCAGCAGGGATTGACGCACGTCTACCCGCATGGACACGGGTCTTCCATTGATATGCATTGAAATGCTGCGATTCATCATAAAGACACCCCACAAGGATCAAGGGCTTTTTTTAATACGCGTTCCGCCAGTGTTCGGATAATCTGCTCCCGAAAATCTTTGGGGGATCGCCAGGAATCCCGGGGCCTCAAATCGGCCAGCACCGAGGTGCGAACCATCTGCAGCAGGGCTTTGTCGGCGACCGCACCGCGGGCTTTTTCCTCGGTTTTCCAGCATCGCAGCGGGGTAGGCCCCGCAACGGTGTAAGCCAACCGTAATTCGCCGATACGGTTTCCCTCCAGAATACAGGCTGCCGCGCAGCCAATTGTCGCTATATCCATGGCATCGCGCATGGCGTATTTGTAATAGCTGGCAGACCAGCACCGGTAGTCGTCCGGGGCAATTTGAAGCGAGGTCATGATTTCAGACGGTTTGCGGTCCACCTGCCCGGGCCCTTGATAAAACTCGTGCAATGGAATTTGGCGCTCTGCCTGTGGTCCTTTCAACACAACCACCGCATTTAGAACCAGCAGAGGACCGGCGCAGTCGGCGCTGGGAGCCCCATTGCAAAGGTTGCCGCCAATGGTGGCCATGTGGCGTACCTGAGGCCCGCCGACCGTGGCGGCCCCTTCTGCCAGGACAGGAATATTGTCAGTGATGACTCGTTCTGTCATCAATCGAGCGAAAGTCGATCCGGCGCCGATGCTGATGGTACCATCCGGCGCCACGGTGATATCCTGCAACTCGGCCACGTCGTGAATATCCACCACATGGCGGTAGTCCGGATGTCCCTGACGCAGTCGAACCAGTACATCCGTGCCACCGGCCAGCGGTATGGCTTTGGGATTGCGGACAAGCAGTTGTATCGCCTCATCCACCGAATTCGCCTTATGATAACTGTCCAGATCAAACATAATAAAAATGAGCTAAAATTTTAAAATGACTAAAATTGCAGATTCGCTGCGCTCAGTCTATTTTATGGAGAAGAAAGAACTTATTCTATTCTTATACGACTTTGTCTAGCCTGAGCTCGTCGAAGGCCGCATTCCCTTATCTGAACTCTGATATCTGAACCCAGATTTTAGAAAGGCATCCAACACTAATAACTAATAACGAATAACAAATAACTGAATATTTCTGCTTCCATCCTCCACCGCTGAAGCTTCTCACCTTCTCACCTTCTCACCCTCTCACCCTCTCAACTTTTTTCTTTTTTCTGCCCTCTGCCCTCCGCCCTCTGCCCTTGATGTTTCTCACCTTCCCACCTTCTCACCTTCTCAACTTCTTTCTTTTTTCTGTCCTCTGCCCTCCGCCCTCTGTCCTTGCTGTTTCTCACCTTCTAACCTTCTTACCCTCTCACCTTCTTTCTGTCATCATCTGCCCTTGATGTTTCTCACCTTCCCACCTTCTCACCTTCTCAACTTCTTTCTTTTTTCTGTCCTCTGTCCTCTGTCATCCGTCATCCGTCATCCGTAGTCCGTTATCAACCCCGCTGCCCGAAAATGCTTGAACAGGACTTTAGGGTTGAGGGGCAGCTCGTTGATCGCGACGCCGGTGGCATCCAGGATCGCGTTGCGGATTGCCGGCGCAGGGGTCAACACGGGTGGTTCGCCCAGGGCTTTACTGCCGTATGGACTGCTGGGCTCATAGGTTTCCACGAATGCGGCTTCCAGATCAGGAATGTCCATGATCGTGGGGACTTTGTAGTCCAACAGATTATTGTTGTAAATCCGGCCGGAATCCGGATCGATCATCAGCGCTTCAAACAGAGCCGCCCCAATACCCATGGCCATCCCACCGTGCACCTGGCCCGCTGCATTTACGGGATTAATGACCGTTCCGCAGTCGTGTATATTGTAAATCTCGTTAATTTTGACCTTGCACATGGGAACGTCAACCTCCAGATCAACGAAGGTGCACCCGAATACATGGGCGTTGCTGCGGGTTTTGTAGCTGACTTCCGCCGTGATCTGACCACCGCGATTTTTATCGTAGTAGGCATCCATGGCCACGTCCTGAAGGCTTATGACGTCGGTTTCGGGCATTCGGGCAACGACGATGTCACCATTCAAGATGTCGAGATCCCGGGGCATCATCCCGGTCATAACACCAACGTGGTCCAGAATCTTCTCTTTGAGCTTTTGGGCAGTGCGCATTACCGCCTGTCCCCCCACGAATACCTGGCGTGACGCATAAGCGCCGGTATCGAACGGGGCGACATCGGTGTCCTGCGCGGAAACCACGTGTACCCGGTCGAAGGGTATCCCCAGAGTTTCGGCTGCCATCTGGGCCAATGCTGTGTCCGAACCCTGGCCGATTTCGGTGGCGCCGACCTGCAGGTGAATGGAGCCATCCTGATTCAGGGATATTCGGGCACTGGCGGCCTCCATGCAGACCGGATAGGTGCCCGAGCCGTAGCTAAAGCAGGCCAGGCCCAGACCACGGCGCTTCGGACCGCTTTGTTCGCGGGGCCAATCCGCCCGTTTTTGGTCCCAACGGATCAGCCCCCTGCCTTTTTTTAGGCAGTCCACCAGGCCGCAGCTCATAATGGGCTTTTTAGTGATCTGACTCTTGTTTCCCGCTCGAGCAGCGTTCTTCAGTCGAAAGTCCACCGCATCCATGCCCAGGGCGCGCGCCGTTTCCTCCATGGCGGATTCTACCGCAAAGGTCATTTGCGGCGATCCGTACCCGCGCATGGCCCCGGCCGTGGGAAAGTTGCCGTATATGGTGCGCGCCCGGCAGCGATAAACCGCTCGCGGGTACATGTAGTGGGTTTTGGCGGAACCGGCGGCAGCGATGGAGTGGCCATGGGAGGCGTAGGCACCGGTATTGGAAAGGGCGTCGCAATCGATGAGTTTGATGGTGCCGTCCTTCTGCGCACCGATCTTCACGTTCACCCGAAAGGGGTGGCGCACACGGGTACCGATCATGCCCTCTTCGCGATCCAACCTCAACCGGATTGGAATGCCCCCCAGCTGCATCGTCAAAAAGGCCACCATGGGCTCCAGAATGACATCCTGCTTATTGCCGAACCCGCCCCCTATGTACGGTTTAATGACACGGATTTGACTCCAGGGCAGTCCCAGAGCCTGCCCCACAATTCGTCGCACAATATGCGGAATCTGGGTGGAAGACACGATAACAATGTGCTGCGGATCGTCCATGTAGGCATAGGCCGAATGGTTCTCCAGATGACAGTGCTGCAGCACCTGGGTTTCATAGAACCCTTCAGTCAGATGATCCGACTCATCCCGGGCCTTTTCCCAGTCACCACCGGCCACAAAGGCATGCTCTTTGACGATATTTTTCGTTTTTTTGTGAATCTCGGTTGCATCTTCGGCCAACACGTCTTCCGTGCGCACGAGCGGCTGATAGGTCTCGTACTCGACCTCGATCAGGGCCAGCGCTTTTTGGGCCGTCATTTCATCTTCAGCCACCACCACGGCGATCTCGTCGCCCTCGTAGCGGATATGATCGGTCAACAGCAGACGGTCGGCCACGTCGCCATAGTTCGGATCCAGTGAAAACGGGTGCCCGGCAGTGGCGAAAACATTCTGGGGAACGTCTTCAAAGGTGAAGACCCCGTCCACTCCCGGCAGGCCCCGTGCCTTACCGGCATCGATTCTGACCACCCGGCCGTGGGCAATGGTGCTTCGCAGATATTTGGCCACGCGCATCCCCGGCAGCGTAAAATCGTCGGTGAAACGCGCCTTGCCGGTGACTTTGGCAGCGCCATCCACCCGCGCAACTGATTTACCTATGGCCATGGATTGCCTCCGGTTACAAATGACAATTGAATATTGAAAATTGAATAATTGTGGAATTCTATCTTTTTAAATTGACAGAGCACCTCATTCGACGTTGGAGGTTGGACGTTCAATTTTAACAATCCCGAAAAAATGACAAGATCCTCAAATTTTGAATTCATAATCTATTGAATTTATTCAGAACGAAATTTTTTTTGCGCTTTTTGCGCCTTATTGCGGCTATATCAATCTTCAATTTTCGTTTCAAATGGCGGCAGATTGCGGACCGCCTGATAAAGGATGGCCATTTCCACGGCTTGCCGCAGGTTGACGGCGGAAAGGTGATTCCCTTTAACCACCGCCTCCCTGGCACGATAGTTCTGGTCCAGGATTGCCCGGACGGCCTCATTTTCATAGATGAAACCGTCCGAGGTAATCTCCAGGCTGGCCTTTTTACCACTTATTTGACACTCTATACGCGTGGGACCCGCAAAATAATAGCCGCGCTGCGAAGTATCGAAACTTTCAGCAGTGACGTGAAACCTGGCTTTGTCCAGAAAAGGCGACCCGATGGTCGGACAGAATGTTGTGCAATTGCCGCATTCGTTGCAGTAATCGCCGATATTCAGAACCTGGTGGCGCTGTTCGATCCGAACGGTTTCGAGATCAACGATCTCGTTCCCCTTGCCGTCCGGTCGTACCTCTTGGACTGTAAACGCCGTCGGTTCCACCGTAAATCCAATATTAGCGCGATTGGGGCAAACCGTGACGCAGATGTTGCAGAGTTCGTCACAATGCAGGCAGCGGCCGGCTTCTTGTTGAGCTGAACCATCGTCCAGGGTCTCAATCACCATATCAAAGCCCAGGCGTTTGTCCAAACTGATTTCAGGCGGTTTCAGCCCGGGTTCACGGCGGGCCCGGCGCTGCTGCAATACCGCCAAATCCGAGGCCTTCCCGCCATCGCCGGCCGACATCTTATGGTCTTTGAGAGCGCGCCGTTTGATGGCAAGAGCGACCTTCTTGCCGTCACCGATCGCTTTGATCAGGGTAGATGCCCCGCGCACGGCGTCCCCGCCGGCGAAAACATTGTCGAGCTGGGTTTCATGGGTTGCCGGGTTGATTTGGAGCTTCTCGGCAGGAAAGAAATCGAGGTTGACACGTTGGCCGATAGCCGAAATGACAGTGTCGACGTTCAGCTCGAACTCGGAGCCATCGATCTTGATTGGCCGCGGCCGGCCGCTGGCATCTTCTTCGCCGAGTTCCATTCGAAAGCACAGATTGGATCGCACGCGTCCGTCCTCGACCAGCATACACTCCGGGGCAGTCAGCTCGATCAGTTCGATCCCTTCATCGATCATGGCCTGAACTTCCTCGGTCGCAGCAGGCATTTCGCGGCGTGTGCGTCGATACACAACGCTCACCTCGCCGTCGGCACCCACCAGCCGCTTGGCGGTGCGCGCCGCATCCATGGCCGAATTGCCGCCGCCGATGACCGCTACTTTTTTCCCCAAATCCGGCCGCTCACCCCGGCGAACGGCGCTCAGAAAATTCAGCTGATCCATAACGCCGTCGGCATCTTCATCGGGTACGCCCAATTCGGTGCCTTGCTGGGCTCCGACGGCAATGTAGACATAGTCAAAGTCCGCCTGTAATTGCTCGAATCGCCGGCGGTCAACGTCGGTGTTATAGTGGATGTTGATCCCGAGGGCCAAAATGGCATCGATATCTTTTTTTATGCTGTCCTCGTCAAGCCGGAAAGCGGGAATGGCATCTGAGGCCCAGCCTCCCGCAAAGGCCTTGCTTTCAAAGATTTGAACTTCAAAGCCGTCCAGGGCTAGGAAATATGCACTGGATAACCCTGATGGTCCGGCACCGACAATGGCAACTTTGACGCCATTGGGTGACGCGGCTTGCAAGCCGGTGGGACCGGTATGTTTTTGGGAGATAAAGCGTTTGATTTCCCGGATTAACAGAGGCGTGTCGTAATTGATGCGGGTGCATTTGTCCTGGCACAAATGGTCACAGACCATCCCCTGGATGTTGGGAAAGGGGTTGGTCTCCAAAATGACTTGGTACGCCAGGGCACAATCACCTTGGGCGGCATGGAACATATAAGCGGGAATATTTTGACTGACGGGACAGGTAGACATGCAGGGCGCTTCAATACAATCAAACGGTTTTAATTGCCGCGCTGTTTTAATGCCGTCGTAAGGATAAGTCTGCTTATGATAAGCCTTATTGGAGATCACCGATCGTGCGTATGTCTTCAGATTTGCCAAACCGGCCTGCCCAAGGTCCCTTGTCTGATCGCTGTGGGCCATGACAAAGTCATCCAGCGTAGCGACGCCGGCTTCCCGGCAGGCTTTGCTCAGTTCCGCCAGATATTGCGAGAGGCGGCCGTAGCCGCCGGGCTTCAATATGTCTGAGCACACCGTCACCGGTTTCAAATTGCAGGCCAAAACATTCGCGAAGTTGTAACAGTCGATTCCAGCTGAAAATGAGATGTCCAATGACCCTTTGAATTCGGCCTGCAAGCGTTCGGCCAGATTGATACTGATAGGATGCAGGGCGCGACCGCTCATGTAGACCATTTTTTCATTTTTGGGCAGATTCTGTTCCAGGTTGCTGGTCTCAAGGGTGTTGGTCAATTTGATATTGAAAGTCACACCGGTTTTTGCGGCGTCAACCAGAAGGGTCTGTATCAAGGCCAAACCGTCTTCATATTTGAGATCGTGCTCAAATGCCAGGTCCGGCACCTGTGTCTCGAAACCCAGTTGATCGTTGAGGATGCTGCGCAGACGTTCAGGACCCAAAAGGGTGGGATTGAGTTTGATGGTGGTGTTGAGCTTGCGCTCCGTGATGAAATAGTGTCCGATTTTTTCGACTTCGTCCGGCGGGCAGCCGTGCATGGTGGAGATGGTGATATTGTTGGAGATGCAGTCCGGGATATCCAGATCTTTGACCTGGGGATACCATTGGGCCAGGCGTTCGATTTTTATGCTTTTCTCCGCCGCACAATTTTGCATGCGGTCAAGGAAATTCTGAACGCCGGGGCTCAGAATACCTTCCAAATTGTACCCGACGCTCATGTTGAAGATGAAGCCCGGACCCTCGGCAGTACCCCAGCCGAATTTGTTATTGAGAATATGCAAAATGATCCAGGCATTGAGGTATTCGTCGAATGACCGGGCCAGCTTAAGCTCCTGGGACCATTCGCAGTTGTAGCCTTCGTCGGTCATGTCGATGCAGGGCTTGGTTACTTCCAGTTCGTCCAGCACCTGCACGGTTTTAAGCTCCATATAGCGGGCGCCGGTCAGCCAGGCGGCGATCAGGTTCTGGGACAGCTGCGTATGCGGTCCGGCTGCCACGCCGAGGGGCGTTTCCAGGAGTTGCCCGTAGCGCTCCATACGAAACGGATCGGTGGCATGCGGGATAAAGAAAAGATTCTTGGGAATCCCGAAGATTTGGTCTTGTTGTTCCTCACTCAGTATCCACCGGAGCAGCGTCTCGATATCACAGCCCCAGAATTTGTCACTGCCCATGTTGCCATCCATAGGTAAATGAAGATTGAAGATTGAAGATTTGTGGAATTCTATCATTTTATAACCGTTTAGGGGAGTCCATGGTTCAAAGTTCGAAGGTTAATTTCCAATCGAAATCATCAATTCATAGGCCCTGAGGCTAACCCAATAAAAATAAAGCCAGTCAAATAAATTGAAACCCGGTCGCAAAAAAGGTGCGTTAAATTTATAAATGCCTATACAATATGGCAACCCTGAACGGTGAGCCCTGGTCGCCTCTAACGCCGCCGGAGGCGGGCAAACCTTGAGCCTCTCAACGTATCCCTCTATTTATACCCCATTATAGTGGCAAGCACAAAGTAAATATACCATCATTAATTGGGGGATTAAGGAATTGAGGAATTTAAACACGAATTAATTAGATCGATAGCATACCTTCAATCCCTAAATTCCTAAATTCGCAATACCTAAATTATTGGACCTGAAACATTTAAAGGCCTCAAAAATTGTCACAGTTTCTCCCATAATTTTTTACCCATCTCGCGCCCGTAGGCGAGCACTTCGCCTTCATCGACCCGTGTGATGCGACGATCCTCGAGGATGACTTTTCCCTGGCAGATTACGGTTTCCACATGGCGCGCATCCAGTCCGAAAACGAAGTGAGCCGGAAAGTTGCCGGAGGTGACTTCGGTGGGGGCATCGTAGTCAAGAATCACCAGATTGTTGTCGGCATCGCCTTGGGCCCCGAAGGCCTGGATATAGCGATGAATGTTGCGAAAACGCCGGTAGATGTCATCGAAGCCGAGTCCTTCCGTGGCCTGGCCTGCCAGGAAGGCAGCCTTGGCGCTGCGCAGCATGTCGCAGTGCATGCCGTCGGTGCCCAGCATGACGTTTTCGGTCAGTGAGGAATAGCCTGTCACCCCCACGTTGTTATTCTGGTTGCTCTCCACGTTTTGAACCACCCAGGCGCCGGATTGGCGCACCAATTCTTTTTCCCGGTCCGAGAGGTGAATGCAGTGGGCCAGTATGGACTTCTTTAGCTCCAGGGCACCGCTGTCTTCGAGGCGTTCCGCCACCCGCTTGCCGTGCTTGGCAAGGCTGTCTTCCTGATCAGCGCGGTCCTCGGCCACGTGCAGGTGCAGACCGCTGTCGTGTTTGCGGGCCAGCTCGACGGCTTTTTTCAACAGCGGATCACCGACTGTGAACGAGGCATGGAGCCCGACGTGGCCCTGACGGCCGGACGCCAGGAACGCATCCGTTTCGGCCAGGCCTGCTTCGCGGGGACCCTGGCCGTCGCGATCAGAGATCTCATAGCACAGCAGATGCGCAATTCCCACCCGGTCGAAGGCCCGGGCGATGGTGCTCAGCGAGTCTTTAACCGCAAAGGGCGACGCATGATGGTCGATGACAAAGGTTACGCCGCTTTTGGCGCAATAAATCGCGGAAGCCAGGGCACTGGCCTCGATCATCTCCAGGTCCAGGCGTTTGTCTATATGCCACCAAACGTATTGCAAAATTTCCGGGAAATTGGTCGGGATTTTGCGAGGCGCAGGCATCCCCCGGGCCAGAGTGGAGTAGATGTGATGATGACCGCAACCGAAGGACCGGGTGACCAGCTTACCGGCGCAGTTCAGCACCCGGTCATCGGGTGCAAGGTCTTCGGATTGCGGTATATTTGCCGAAAATAATATGCCGTTGCGGGAGCCTTCTTCAACTGCCAGGTTCGAATGCCTTATTTCCAGATTATCCCAATTCACATAGGTGCAGTCTTTCAGGTAAATGGTCATGGAGGTTTCCCCTTTAGCTAACAAGTGAAGTGATCAATGTTTTTCTAAATCTTGATTGATGCACATAGGATATATGTTCCAAAATTTGGTTTCAGGTGTTCCGCCGGCGGACCGCCGGCCAAAAAAACGGCCGGTCAAATCAAATGATAAAACTAATGAACGTCGAACATCGAACGTCCAACATCGAACATCGAATAATGTATTCTATCTATCTTATTAAAATGGCTGAGCAAAGCGATTCCACACTTCGACATTCTGCGGTCCGATATTCGATATTCTGCGGTTCGCTTTAAGGGTAGTTTGATAAGAGCGCTGCCTCGATTCGGCTAAGCTCGTCGCAGGCCGGCTAAAGGACAGCCGGTCTGATCAATGATAGAAACTTTAAAAAGCGAATATCGAATATCGAACAAGGAATAATGAATTTCGAAGTAAGGTATTCTATCGATTTTAATCGCGGTTGCAAACCGCTCCCACACTGACTTTGAACGAAATTTCATATGAGTGTTCAGACGTCTGGGCTTCGCACCTCGGTTCCCTGACACCTGACACCCGAAACCTTCTTTTTTGATGTAGTTTCACAAGAGGTGTCAGGATTTAGAACCTCCTATCCCTGACACCCGAAACCTGACACCTGAAACCAAAAACTGATGAACTTCGCATTGGCTGCCCCAAGGGGCCATTTTTTCCGAGCATCGTCTCGGAAAAAACCTAGTTTCTATCTATAGAAATCACATCATGTATGCGAAGGATTTATCAAGCAACATATTTTTGCCACCAAGACACTAAGACACGAAGATTATTTCTTATTAATGTTTTTTCTTTGTGCCTTGGTGCCTTCGTGGCTATTCTTTCCGGTTTATCCGGGTTGGGCATTTTAGGTCAATTTTGTCTTTTTTTGTCTCCCTTTCAACGGCGACAGCGGTAAGCTGTAGCGGCGTTTACCGTCGAATTGGCGATAGGCATTGGCGATGGCCGGTGCGGTTGGGATCGTGCCGATCTCACCGACGCCTTTGGCTCCGAACGGCCCGATGGGATCGGCACATTCTATGCCCAGCACGTTGATCTCAGGAACATCTTTGGCCTTCGGCAATCCCAGCTTGGACATGCGCTCCGACTTCAGACGACCGTCCTCGAGGGGCAGCTGTTCACTCAGGGCATACCCCATGCCCATGACCACGCCGCCTTCAATCTGGCTTTCGAATAGGACCGGGTTGATAATCTTGCCGCCGTCATGGGCGGCATGGATGGCCTGTAACTTGCCGTCTTTGTCCAAGATCGCCAGGTGGGTTGCATAGCCGTATGAGAAATGGCTCACGATCTCACCGGCGACGTCGTGGCCGGTGGTCCAGTCCACCATGAAACGGGCGAGATATTCCTTGCCGACCAAATCAGACAACGACCGTCCTGCGAGATCGATCTTTAGTTTTTGGGCAGCAGCGATGACCGAATTGCCCAGCAGCGCAGTGCCCCGGCTGGCGGTGGTAACGCCGCCCATGACCTCCGCTGCCGTGGAACACCTGATATCGATTTTAACTGATTCGTCCAGATTTAAGACCTCGGAAAGAATTTGCCGGGCCACCGTGTGAATGCCCTGGCCCATTTCGGTCCAGCCATGATGGAGCTCGATGCGTGCGGGAGTGACGATCTTCAAGCGCGTGTCGCTGATCTCCTCCAATCCGTTGCCGATGCCGCAATTTTTTATTGCGCAGGCCAGGCCGGCATACTCGGCCTGAAAGAAAACCTCCTTGACGGCCTCCAAGCACTGACGCAGGCCAACGCCTTCTCGCAACCTATGACCGGTGGTGGTCAGTCTGCCGGTGGTCAGGGCGTTGTCGTAGCGGAACTGCCATCGATCGAAGCCTCCCTGAATGCAGAGCTCATCCACCAGGCTTTCCATGGCGAAAGTTGACTGATTGACGCCGAATCCGCGGAAGGCGCCTGCCGGCGGGTTGTTTGTGTAGTAGGCACCGGCCACCACATCCACGTTGGGTATATGGTAGGCGGCGGCGGCGTGGGTGCCGGTGCGGGCAACCACTTCACCGCCCAGCGAAGCGTAAGCCCCGGTGTCCCCCGTAATGCGGGCCCACAGGGCGGTGAGTCTGCCGGTTTCGTCACAGCCCAGCCGGTAGTGCATAATCATGCGGTGCCGCTTGGGGTGCATGCGAATCGATTCGGCGCGATTAAGACGCACTTTAACCGGACACTTCAACGCCAGACTATAGAGCGCTGCATGGTGTTGGACGGTCAGATCCTCCTTGCCGCCGAAACCACCGCCGGCGGAAACCTGGATGATGTTGACCTTCTCATTGGTAAGGCCCAGCACCGCAGCGATTTGGTCACGGTCCTTGAATATTCCCTGACTTTGAGAATAGACGACAATGCCGTCTTCGCCGTCTGGTTTCGCGACAGCAGCTTCGGTTTCCAGAAAGGCGTGCTCCACAAAGGGGGTTTCAAAGACGCCTTCCACCACATGGGCAGACGATGCCAGGACCTGCGCCACGGGTTTGCCGCGGCAAATGACGGTTTCCTTCAGGAGGTTTCCGCCGGCGTGGATATGCACGGGGCTATCGGCGGCGGCGGTCATATCGGTCAACGGCTCCAGGATTTTGTAATCGACTTGAACCCGTTCCAATGCCTGGCGGGCGATTTTTTCGCTCACCGCCACCACGCCGATCAATACATCGCCAATGCAGCGGGTTTCTTCGCCCTCAGCCACCATCATCGGCCAGTCTTTAACGAGAACGCCCTGGTAGCGTTCGCCCGGAATGTCCTGAGCCGAAAAGACGCTGATTACGCCGGGTATTTGCTCCGCGGCCGATACATCGATACGGCGCACCTTGGCCCGGGGATGTTCACTAAACTTAAGCGCCCCGTAAAGCATGTCCTCGAGCTTCATATCATTGATATAGGGGCTGATCCCAAGCGCTTTTTCGTAGGCTTCGTATTTGGGCGGGGAGCAGCCGATTCCCGTTCGTGTTTCCCAGGCGACCTCCTCATTTTGCCTTAAAGCACGGGCGGCCAAGAGGATGGCGTCGATAATCCTAATGTAGCCGGTGCACCGGCAGACATTGGCTCGCAGGGCCTTGATTACATCATCCCGGCTGGGATCGGGATTGTTCTCCAACAGGATCTTCGCCCGGGAGAGAATACCCGGCGTACAATACCCGCACTGCACCGCGCCTTGGGCCACAAAGGCCCGTCCCAGCGTGCGTCGCACTTTCTGCGGGAATCCCTCGATGGTGACAATCGCCTTACCGGCAGCCTTTGTCAGCGGAGTTGAGCAGGCCAATGCGGGTTTGCCGTCCAGTTCTATTAAGCACGCCCCACAGGCGGATTGTCCCGAGCACCCATCCTTGACGGATGTCAATCCCTTCTCCTCGCGCAGATAACTCAACAGCGATATATTGTCATCACCGACGAATTCCACCCGCTGTCCGTTTAAGGAAAACACTATCATGGGGGGGTCACTCCGTTAAATCGAAGATTACATCTATTCGATGATCGATTCTCATCAAAGCCCAGCAGCCGGAAGACAGCATTCATTGACCGAATGCCGAAAGCCGAATACCGAACACCTCGAATCTCTCACCTTCTCACCTTCCCATCGGTTTCTCACCTTCTCACCTTCCCACCTTCTCACCTTCTCAACTTCCCACCTTCTCAACTTCTTTCCTTTTTCTATCTTTATACTTCGGTCTTCTCTTTAACGCATGCGCGGCTGAGCGGCTTCTAGCAAAGCAGTCAGTTTGTCTGCCGGGGATTGCACTTTGCTTAGCAGAATCATAGCCGCTATGATGTAAGGCTTATAGCCGGCCTGCATGTAGAGGGGCACCCGGTAGCGGTCAAAGACGTCGTCAGCAACTTCGCCCTCGGTGCAGCTTACGCCTGAAATATCAGCGGGCAGGCAGTGCATGTATAGCGCGTTGCCGCTGTGGGTGGTCCCCATCAGCTGGCCGGTGCACTCCCAATCTTTATGGTCGGCATTCTGAGCGAGCAATTGCTTCTCAAGGGTTTTGATGCCGTCGTGGTCTCCCCGACCGAACAGGACGGTTCGTTTCTCCATGGCGGCGAAAGGCGCCCAGCTCTTGGGATATACAACATGGGCACCTTCAAAGGCTTCAGGCATGGAATTTGTTGTGACAAATCGACCGCCACTGCCGTCCGCGTTGCGTCGCGCGACTTCCTCAATGTCAGGCATGACTTCATACCCTGGAGGATGTGCCAGTACGACATCCATTCCAAATCGGGTCATCAGACCGATAACCCCCTGGGGAACGGAGAGCGGCTTGCCGTAGGAGGGGCTATAGGCCCAAGTCATGGCGATTTTCTTGCCTTTGAGCTTTTCCAGCCCGCCGAACGTGTTGATCAAGTGCAGCATGTCGGACATGGATTGGGTCGGGTGGTCGATATCGCACTGCAGATTGACCAGCGTGGGGCGCTGCTCGAGTATCCCCTCCTGATAGCCTTGCCTGACAGCCTCGGCAACCTCTCGCATGTAGGCGTTGCCCTTGCCGATGTACATATCGTCCCGTATCCCGATCACGTCCGTCATAAACGAGACCATATTGGCAGTCTCGCGCACGGTTTCGCCGTGGGCAACCTGGGATTTGCCCTCATCAAGGTCCTGTACGGCGATGCCCAGCAGGTTGCAGGCGCTGGCAAAACTAAAGCGCGTGCGGGTGGATTGGTCACGGAAGAGGGAAACGCCCAGACCACTGTCAAAAATGCGGCAGGAAATATTGTTCTTGCGTAAACCCCGCAGGATCTCGGCCGCCAGAAAGGTGGCCCTAATCTCATCGTCACTTTTCTCCCATGTCAGCAAAAAGTCGTTGAGGTACATCGGGTGACAATTGAGTTGCGCCAGCTGACCGATGAGCGTTTTGATTTCAACGGTATCCATGGTCGTTTGCTCCTTTTGTATCTTGTCTTCCTATATATTCGTAAAAATATGGATGCCCTAAAGTAGCCACGAATTAACACGAATTAACACAAATCAAAGGGTTTGGTATTTGGTTTTTAGTGTTTAGTGGTATCACATCTTGATATGACGGGCGAAGGGTTTTACCAAATACTAAACACGAAACACCAAACACATGATGAATTCGACTTTTTACGAATTCATCAGTTTTCATTCTTTAATTATCAATCAACAATCAGTCACCCAGCTTCTGCAGATACATCAACGGCAGCGCTGCATAAAACGCCGCACAACGAACGAGATCGGTCTTCCAGGTCTTTTCGTTGGGCGCATGGGCCTCGGACTCTTTCCCGGGGCCAAAGCCTATGCAGGGGATGCCGAACATGCCCATGATGGAAACACCATTGGTGGAGAACGTCCACTTGTCCACCCGCGGTTCCTCGTCGAACAGGGATCTGTAGGTCGCGATCGCCGACTGCGTCACGATGTGGTCTTCAGGAATCACCCAGGTTGGAAAATAGCAGTCGGTGGGATAAATCAAGCCGGTATAGGAGGGCTTGTCGTAGGTGTACATGGATACTTTGGCGTCAGCTGATTTGGCGGTGGGCAGATCCCTAATTTGCTGCAAAGCCAGGGCCTTGTCCTCGCCGGTTGTCAGACGGCGATCGACGGAGATGCTGCAGCCGTCCGCCACCGCGCAGCGTGAAGGCGATGTATAGAAAATTTCGGATACAGTCAGGGAGCCTTTGCCCAGGAAGTCATCGCTTCTCAGACGACCGTGCAGTACCTCCAATTCACCCAGGATGCGACCCATCTTGAAAATGGCGTTGTCGCCGCGTTCAGGCGCTGAACCGTGGGAGCTGACGCCTTTGACGCCAACTTGGATCTCCATGCGGCCGCGCTGGCCGCGGTAAATTCCGCCGTCGGTGGGTTCCGTGGAAACCACGAATTCGGGTTTCAAGCCCGTCTCATTGATCAGATATTGCCAGCACAGCCCGTCGCAGTCTTCCTCTTGCACGGTACCGACGACGACTAAGGTGTAGTCGCCTATGAGCTTCAAATCTTTGATGATTTTCCCCGCATAAACCATCGACGCCATCCCGCCCTCCTGATCGCTGGCGCCGCGACCGCCGATTACCTCGTCGTCTTCGAAGCCTTCATACGGATCGAATTCCCAATTTTCCATGTTGCCGACACCGACGGTGTCGACATGCGCGTCCATGGCAATCAGATGTTCTCCATTTCCCATGGTACCCAGGATGTTGCCCATGGGATCGATGTCTACTTTATCGAATCCTACTTTTTCCATTTCCGCCTTTATTCGGTCGATTACCGCCTTTTCCTGGCAGCTTTCACTGGGCAGGCGGATCATATCGCGCAAAAATCGGGTCATATCGGGTTTGTATTCCTCGGCCAGTTTCCTGATATCGGTAAAGTCCGGTTGTGACATAAATTAGTTCCTTAGTGCCGTTTTTCTGACAACATGTTGTAAGTTGCGGAAGGTTTCAGGTGTCAGGTTTCAGGTGTCAGCATTTAGCACCTCTTTTTCCTGACACCCGACACCTGAAACCTGAAACCCAAAACCAATGAACTTCGCCATTGCTGCCTCGCAGGGGCCACTTTTTCCAAGCGAAGTCTTGGCAATAGTTTAGTTCCTTCCACTGTCATACGGTGCAATAATTTCTAAAATACGATTCTTCCCCCAGCACATAGGTGGCCTTTACCGCCCGGTCATCACCGAGCATGGCCAATACGAACAGCTTTTCCACAACATGGGTGCAGCGCTCCATGCGTAAATCGAGTATAGGGGTGGCTCTGTAATCCAGCACCACAAAATCAGCTTCCATGCCCGGCTGAAAGTTGCCGATTTGATCCTGCAGGTTCAGACTTCGGGCGCCTCCCAATGTGGCCAAATAAAACGATTTGAGCGGGGACAGCCGATGTTTTTGCAATTGTTGGGTCTTGTAGGCCTCGTTGATAGTTTGCAACAGTGAAAAACTGGTGCCGGCGCCGGTGTCCGTGCCCAAACCGACATTGATGGCCTCAGCTTCGGCTTGGGACAGGCGAAACAGGCCGCTGCCCAGAAAAAGATTGGAAGTGGGACAAAAGGCGATACCGGAACCGGTCCGGTGCAGCAGCCTGAATTCGGCATCTGTTATATGAATGCAATGGGCAAAAATGCTGCGCTTGCCCAGTAAATCGAAGTGGTCATAGACATCGAGGTAACCGGAGCATTGGGGAAAGAGTTTCTTCACCCATTTTACTTCATCGAGGTTTTCCGCTAAATGGGTGTGCAGATAGAGATCCGGGTACTCGCGCAACAACTCCCCGGCCCTTGCCAGTTGGGCATCGCTGCAGGTGGGTGCAAAACGTGGCGTCACCGCATACTGCAGGCGCCCCTTGCCGTGCCAGCGTTCAATCAACTGTTTGCTTTCACGATAGCCGCGTTCCGGCGTGTCGGTCAGATACTCAGGTGCATTGCGGTCCATGAGAACTTTTCCGCAAATCATGCGCATTTGACGGTTTCGGGCAGCGGTGAAGAACGCGTCAACTGAGGCGGCATGTACAGTGGCAACGGCCATCGCAGTGGTCGTGCCGTTGCGCAATAGCTCGTCCAGGAAGATTTCAGACACTTTGCGTGCTTTATTGGCGTTGGCAAACTCGCGTTCGGTGGGAAACGTATACGTCTCCAGCCATTCCAGAAGTTGCTCGCCGTAGGCTGCCAACATCTCCGTCTGGGGATAATGGACGTGACAGTCGACAAATCCGGGAAGAATCAAACAATCGCGATGATGAACGACCTCGAGCTCCGGCGGCAAATTCGGCAGCAGTTCCTGAGCGGGTCCGACTGACTCCACCCGACCGTTTTTTACGATCAACACACCGTCCGGGAAATACTCGTAGCTGTTGGCGTCGCCGACTTCGGCCGGATCAGACAAAAAATGCAGTATTTCGGCACGGTAGATTTTCAAGTGATTCCCGGTCATGATCCCGTCCTCCTATTACAACCTGCCGGGGGTGCTGGAGTACCGGCGCATCAGAGTGCTGTAATCAAGATGGTCTGAACCTCCCGAGTCAAATTTCATAACAGAGTAAATAAACACTTGTCTACAGTATTTTTATAGGGAGATCAGATTTTCGGTACAACTAAACTTCGACTGGGCGCATATGGCGAATACGTGTGCCTGCCGGCCAGCTACACGCTTGTGCCAAAACCCCGCAATGTAAGCTTTGAAGAGGCAGCAGCGGTACCTCTAGGCGGGCTGAATGCACTTCACTTTTTGAGAAAAACAGATGTTTAATCGTATAGCGTTTTAAATATCCTCGTCGGTCAATCAACCAGCAGGGATACTTTTCTCGTTCCCTTTGAGGTCATCTCGACCAGACTCCTGTCGGTTATCTTGAGCTCCGGTTTTCAATCTTCAATCTTCATTTCCCCGGTTTTGCGGGATTGGGTGTTCCCGCTTCCGATGCCGCGAAAGTGCTGATCGAAAAGCCGTTCAATTAGTCCAATTTGTTCATCAACATCAAAACCGGGAGATTGGAGGGCCTGGAAGAGAACAAAGGCATAATATGACCACCAGAGGAGGACCGCATCGCTGGTGTTGGTATTGGGATCAAGCTCTCCCCTCTCCCGGGCATCATTGAACAGGGCTTCCAATTTGGCGAAATCGCGCAAAAAGGAATTGCTGATCCGACTTGAGTTATTCGGGTCAATATAAAGCTCTTTAATAAGTATCCGGGAAAGTTGTGGGCGCCGGGCATAAAATGAGTAAAACTGCCTAACGAGATACGACAGCTGGGTTTTCAAATCCCCCCGGGGAACCGATGCAAAGGCCTGATCCACGATAGGTTGAAACTCGTGCTCAAAAACCGAGACTAGCAGGGTGGACTTGTCTTTAAAATGTTGAAAAATGGTACCCAGGCCAACGCCGGCCCGGGCCGCAAGCTCACGCATGGTCATCTTTTCATACCCTTTTTCATCAAGCAATTGATAGGCAGTATCAAAGATGATGCGCCGGGTTTCCGCTTTATTTTTCTCCCGACGAGTGCCGAATTTTTGTGACATATCCTTTTGACCTCCAACCTCAGCAGCTTCTTTTTGGCCGATCAACCTTCAGGTAGTATGCTTAGAACCTTTTAAGCTGCTGTTATTATTTGCTTTAAACTTGCAGTTAAATTAAGTATCCGTTAGTTATCCTCCGGTCATTCCCGCGAAGGCGCATGCGCGTCAGCTTAAACATCGGTCAAAAGATATGTCAGCAATGTAGTGGCGGGGTTTATCCCCGCCTAAACGGTGATTGCCGCCTCCACCAGAAATTTTCAGAGCTCGAGGCGGGGATAAACCCCGCCACTACACTGATCGCTGACTAACACACGCCTAATTCAGCTAAACACTGTCTCCAATAAACTAATATTTCAGATCCATTTCGAATTTCAATCCGACTGAAAATCACTTGACAAAGATACGCGATCATTATATGAACATGTTCATTTTTTGATCGTGTTATTGTTAATTTACCACTTCTTGGACATCGAGTCAAAGGTTTTAGCAAAGGAGGTAGAATCGTGCTTGAGTTGGCTTTGAAGGGCAATAAAACCTATTGGTGCTGGATTGTGAGCCTCCTCGGAATCGTCGCAGTCGGAGGTGCTACTTTCGCATATCAGTGTGAATTCGGACTGGGTATCACAGGCTTGAGCCGGGATGTCACCTGGGGTTTTTATATCGCACAATTGACGTTTCTGGTCGGCGTTGCCGCATCGGCCGTGATGGTGGTCCTTCCCTACTACCTCCACAATTATATTGAATTCGGAAAATTGACGATCATCGGCGAGTTTACGGCCGTGGCCTCGATATGCATGTGCGGGCTCTTTCTGTTCGTGGATATCGGACAACCCATGCGGGCTTTGAACGTTTTCCTGTATCCCTCACCACAATCCATCGTATTTTGGGACTCTATTGTGCTGATCGGCTATCTGTTGATCAATACCGTTGTCGGCTGGAAAGTTACCGAGGCAGAGCGCAATGGTGTAAAGCCGGAATCCTGGGTATATCCACTCATCTACCTCTCGATTCCCTGGGCTGTCGCCATTCATACCGTAACCGCGTTCTTATATTGCGGCCTTGCAGGCCGAGGTTTCTGGCTGACGGCCATTATGGCACCCCGCTTCTTAGCTTCGGCGTTTTCATCCGGACCTGCATTTTTAATTCTGCTGTGTCTTTTATTGAAGCGGTTATCGAACTTCGACCCGGGCAGCACCGCGATCCAGAGTCTCGCCAAAATCGTCGCATATGCCCTCACGGCAAATTTGTTTTTTTTGGGCTGCGAAGCTTTTGTTGTTTTCTACAGCGGAATCCCGGAGCATATGGATCATTTTCGCTACCTTTATTCAGGCCTGGAGGGACGATCGGCTCTCGTCCCCTGGATGTGGACGGCATTGGGCCTGATGTTCACGGCCCTGGCGCTGCTGATCATCTCCTCAACCCGAAGAAACCAAGCCATACTGACAGTTGCTTGTGCGGCAGTGTTCACCGGTACATGGATTGACAAGGGATTGGGCTTGATAACTGGTGGTTTTGTTCCAACCCCGCTTCATGAGATTGTAGAGTATGTTCCCACTGCCCCTGAATTATTGATCTCACTCGGAATTTACGGCGTCGGCCTATTGATCTTAACGATTCTCATCAAAATCGCAATGGCAGTGAAAACGGAGACAGCGGCAGCCGCAACTTAGGCCCTTAGGGCCTTTTTTCTGACAACATGTTGTAAGTTACGAAAGGTTTCAGGTGTCAGTGTTCAGGTGTCAGCCTAGCCGCCAGCCTAACAAACGGCCGGTAAAATCTAGAAAAGAAACTAATGAACGTCGAACATCGAACGCCCAACATCGAACATCGAATAATGTATTCTGTCTATCTTAA